>PVBE010212839.1_pt1 | contig 109558 bp, 88 predicted proteins | sample 1631181 | NCBI WGS metagenome assembly PVBE01 (sample SAMN08397723, study PRJNA350692) | Marine metagenome, whole genome shotgun sequencing project. | isolation source: water | place: Pacific Ocean | collected 2012-04
AGACTGGCAGCGAGCCGCTGCTGCCAGCACAGAGCGATCCCGCCTGGGCTCGCCACTCGGATGCAGCCCAAACATTCGCACCATTATTCGAGCGACGTTCGCATCCATGATCGTTGGAGGGCGCTCTCCAAGCAGCGCCACAACCATTGACGCCGCGTAGGGGCCGACTCCGGGAAGTGATATCAAGACATCCGCGTCCAGTGGCACACGCCCGAGAAACTCCGAGTCGAGTGCCCTGCCCAGGAGCAAGACGAGCGGCCCCCTCCAGTGTAGGCCCAGCGGCTCTAGCGTGGCATCGACATCGCTCTCGTTCGCCTTCGCGAGAGCAGTTGGGGTGGGAAACCGGGCCAGGAATGCGTGGTAGACCAGGAGGACCTGCTCGGGGCGAGTACGAGCCAGCATGACCTCCGCGATCAATAGCTCATAGGGGTCTCTCGTCTGTCGCCAGGGGTATACCCGTAGATTCGAAGATGAACCCCACCGCAAAAGAGTACGCCGGAAGGTGTGCTCCCGTATCGCAGATACCGAGTCGTCGGAGCGTGCTTCGCGCGCGGTGGCGCTGCGTCGGCCAGACATGCTGCCTCCAAGGGCTTGCTCGGCTACAGCTTGGCCTCTGCTCGGTGCCAATCAAGCGCCTCCTTGCTCGGGCGCTGCTCTTCTCTGACGGGAAGCTCGATCGCCTGTCCTTGCAGATCCCAATACGCGCTGTCTCGTAGAGACTCGGCGACAAGCACAGAGTAGCTGCCTGTATCGAGCGTGATGAGTCCGAGGTCGAACAAGGTGTGAAGATCTGCCCTCAAGAGGAGACCGTTCGTCACATCGTTGGTCTCTTTTCCGCGATACGGATAGATATGAGCCGCCTCAAGGGTCTGCAACACAGATGTGCCTGTGATCGCACACCGCCCTCGGTACGCCTGGATCAGGGACTTGCGGAATGCTCGCTGCCCCTGCCTCTGCGCGATCTGTCGAAGCGTGCGCCTGCGACCGTCCTCAATACTGGTGGGATCGAATGGTTGTTTAACGTCAACTTCTCGCGACTCTCGCTCAAGCTGCTGCGCGAGCGGGCTCCAGCCGCCGGCCGCATCGACCAGTGAGTCCCACTGGTCCGAGGTCACGTTGAAGACGGTTCCGCCCCGTGCTCGCGCTACGCTCAGCGCGCTGACCGCCGGGTCTTCTGACCCGTCCAGCCATAGGGGCAGGTTAGGTGCTGTCACGTATCGGATGGTGACCCGCTCCTCCATCCGGTCGGCATCCGGCGGGGAAAGCCAGTAGGGGTTGTCTGCATCCGACCTCTCTGCGGGCGAGTCCAGAACCTCCCCGAGCGCAACGACGCCTCGGTTGCCCCGTACCGGGGCCTCTTCCCCTCGCCCCCTCTATTTGACAGAATGCCTACTTATCGGACCCAAGGAAAACGCAGCTTGAACTTCCTATCTGCACGGAGCTTCTTTGCATCTTCCCGGGTAAAGAACCCCTGGCCAGGGTGGCCCTCTTCTCGCTCTGGAATAGCTCGTTCGGTGATCGCTTCATTTCTCTCCGCGATCTCGATTGCTGCCTGATTTCGTCTCCATTTGTTGTACGCGGTTTCGTGAGGTGTCTTGGAAACAGCCCCTCCGCGCGTCGTAACGACAAAGTGCTTCTGAGCATCCGTGACGGGTTCTTGTGTACCAGTCGCCAGCGATCTGTAGAAATCGAACCACCGATCCAAGAGCTCCTTTTCCTGAGGCGTAAGATCGTAAGGGCCGTCCACCACGTCTCCTCCCATTCCCTAAGAAATCGAGGCCAGGGAAGCGTCGCCGCACGGCTTGGCCCGCGATGCGGCCCGCGCACGACGCAATTCCTTTCCGATTTTTCCGAAGGAACACGACGGCCCCTTCAAACCCTGCGGAAACTCCGGGGCGGGGGCACGGCGAGCCCCCCAAAAAACGCTTAGAGAGCTCTTATGGGATCAGTGAAACCATTTTGTCACCGGCCCACTGAATCTATTCGTTAGGCGACCACTCTTCGTTCAGCGTATTTCGAATAGATTTCAGCAATCACCTCAGCCTGGCGGTGGGTCATCTCCACCGAGTCATCAAGGCGCGCCACCGTTTGATCGATCTTCTTCACCCAATCGAATTCGGGTTGGGTGAGGCATGTGGGATCTGTGAGCATGCGCTCGATCATTTCTACAGGATCGAGATCATACTGTTGTTGACCCTCTTCTTCGCCGTGGTATCGGTCCTCGTCATAGGCCTTGGATGAATCGAACCAACGCGATGAGCGCTTCCCGAGCCCAGGCGCACCACCCGAGACGAATATCGGCCGATCACCTGACATCGTTTGTCTCCCTCTGTCGACGTGTTCTGTTAAGGCGGCGCATATTAGGATGCGTCTGCAGGAAAATGGCCCGGCCGAGAGCTTCGCCGGAGAGGCGTGTGGGCGCCTTCAGCCTTCCGTCCCGCTGCCCGTCTGACCGGTCGGCGGACCCCACCCTCTCGAATTTTCCGCCGTCGGTGAGCAACCGTAATCACCTCACCATCGTCGGATTCGACGACATAGATATCGAGAAGATCCTTCAACCGAAGATATGCCTGCTTTCCAATCTTCTTCTCGATCTGTTTCCTAGCCTGTTTGTCGAGGAAATACTTGTTCGCACCATGCGAGCGAACGCTCTTCCCGTGTCTTTGAATCAGTTCTACGGCAATGGGGCTGATCGAACGTTTTTGCATCCGGGATCGCGCATGGCGTGAACGTAAATCCAGGTCGCTCGTGAATCCTCGTTTCGTGCCGTTTGTTTCCATACGTATGCCAGAGAGAACTCGAGCGTTCTTCGTCATTCTTCAGATCCGGCTTCGGGTTCGCGGGAGTGATCCCTTTGCACCATCGCGAGGTGAGCCTCGATCACATCTGGGCCATAGTTTTCAGGGTGTCTTTCGATATCTCGGCCTCCCAGGATCTGTCTCAGATTCGTGGCTGTTTCCGCATCCAACCAGAAGTCCCCAGAACGATCTAGGGTGTACCAACCGGCCTCCTCATCGTTCGCGAATTCGCGGACGGCGTGTGTGACCCTTTTCAAGTACGGGCTGACAAGCCTTGCGTCGGGGTTTCCATGCCGGTCTCTGAGGTCGAATTCGGCTGCTAGATCGGCGGGACAGCAATCGATGGTGTCCACTGGCGTCTGACAGCGAGAGATGAGGTACAAGACGTCGAGCAGTACGTCGCCGTCTTTGCGTCCTCTGCAGTAGTCGACGAAAGCCTTTGCGTCGCTGGCATCGAGGCTGATCACTTTCCTGTCTGGGTGCCGGGACCGACGGGGGGGAGATACAAAATCGAACGGAGCTTCGGTCTCCGTCGACTCGACGATCCCGTCCCTTGCTGAAGGCAGATCGTTTGGCCGCGCGGCCGAGACCCGCGTGGCGCCAACTTCTCCGGAAGCGAAGAAGTTCCAGAGGTCGCGACGGAGATCCTCCGGCATTCCCTCCAAGTCCTCTTGCGTAAGCGTTATGAGCATGTTTTCCCTCCCGAGTCACACCAAATTAGATCATATATAAGATCATGACAAGATCAAATTTAATATCTCTGGAAAATAAAGAATTCGCTTGTAAATACAAACCTTTATGACTGGTTATCGCTCGGGTCTTCGAAGTCAAAGGGTCATTATTCTGGAAATATTTGATCTATCTATCGGATATCGAGCACTCCGATGGCTGTACGCGCTCCCACGCCGGGGCAAGAGTCCACGCCGAATCCGGCTGGGGACTCGCTACTCCGAGACAAGACGCCCCTCGCGGTCGGCGAAAACGAACGCGAGCGCTGGGTGCGAGAGCGGGGGATCCGCTGTCGCCTACCTACACACGTCGGGGGCCCCTACACCCCCCGCACCAACCCCCCAGCCATCACCCCAGTCAATTCCCCATCCTCCACCGCCACTTCGCCACTCACGAGCGTGTACCGATACCCATCCGCCCGCTGCACCAGCCGGTTCCCACCCGCAGGCAGGTCCTTCCACATCTCGGGCCTTCGCAGCGCCAGCGTCTCGAAGTCGATCACGTTCACATCGGCCTTCATACCCTCCGCGAGCAACCCGCGGTCCATGAAGGAGACCAGTTCGGCGGTGTCCCGGGTCTGCTTCTTCACCAGCAGCTCGAGCGGCAGCTTCTCACCCCGGCTGCGGTCCCGCCCCCAGTGCGAAAGCATATAAGTAGGGAAGCTCGCATCGGAGATGAAGCTCACGTGCGCCCCGCCGTCGCCCAGGCCCGACACCGTGTGCGGATGCAGGAGCATCTCCCGCGAGACGTCGGAGTTTCGCTCCGCGTAGTTGAGCGCCGCGTAGTAGAGGATGCCGTGGCCGTCGCGCTCGAGCAGCACGTCGAGCGCCACTTCCGCGGGTGACACCCCCGCGCGCTCGGCGCGCGCCGCCACCGAATCCTCGCGGAGCGGTTCGTAATCACACGCGTCGCCAAAGGGGAAGGTCAGCGTCCAGTCGAACATCGCCTTGCCGGCCGCCTCTTCGAGCAGCTTCGCGCGCAAGGCCGGATCCCGCAGCTTCTGCACCCGCTCCGGGATGTCGAGCGCCGCCACCGACTGGTAGCTGGGATGGATCACGAAGGGGTTGAGGGTGCTCTCCAGGCTCATCATCACGCCCACCAGGCGCGGGGCCACCTGGGCGCGCATGTGCACGCCCGCGGCGTTGGCGGCGTCGATCTGCGCCCGTACCGGGCCTCTTCCCCTCGCCCCCTCTATTTGACAGAATGCCTACTTATCGGACCCAAGGAAAACGCAGCTTGAACTTCCTATCTGCGGATCGGCTGGCTCCTCGGTGGGCTGCTGTTGGGGCTGGGAGTGAAGCGGGCGGTGAGGCGGTAGAAATATGGGGCCTGTTGGGGCCCCAGAAGCTCTTCGTTTGAGCAGAAGCCGGTGTGGGGTTTCGCGAGGGACCCGTTTACGAAAAGAGGGGGTGGGGGTCGGTTCGGCGCGGACCTAGGAAGCCTGGGACTCCAAAAAACTTGGTGCCGCGGGGGTGCCGTCTGCCGTGCTGAGTGCCGCTATTTGCCGCTCCTCGCCGCTGCTCTCCGGTCACGAGAGCGCAACTGGTGGTGTTTCCTCGGGTTCGGTTTCTTCTTCGAACCTGAGGGTCGGGGGTTCGAATCCCTCCCGGCGTGCCAGTTTTCGTCGAGGTATCACGGTCTTGTAGACGGGCTGGAAATTCCTTCGAGGCACAGCCTGTGACGAAGGGAATCCAGACGTGTCACACCTCCATAGCCACGATTCCGACTGCACCCTGACGGACCTCGGCATGTGTGCCGACTGCGCGGTCTACCACGGGGACCCGTGCGCACGTTGCGACCAGTGCGGGTACCGAGAGCCCTCCTGCCCGGTCTATCTGGACTGGCTCGCTCGGGAGGGCAAGTGATGCAGCTTCCGAAGGGCCTCTACAAACGCGGGAAGAGCTACTACCTCGACTACAAGGATGAGACTGGCATGCGCATTCGTCGCTCCACTGGACCGGATCTCCATCGAGCCCTCGATCTGCTCAAGGCGGTACGTGGCTCCAGGACAAAAGTCCACGGAGGGACGGGCCTGAAGGCTGTGCTCGACTCCTATCTGATACGTCAGAGGATCTACTCGAAGCCGAGAAGCGTCAGGGTCGCGGAGTCGTCCGTAAGGCGACTGCTACTTCACTTCGGAGATCCTCCGGTATTGGAGCTGGAGCAAAGTGACATCGATGGCTTCGTCGTCGCCCGGAGAGCACAGGGTGTGTCAGAAAAGACAGTAAACAACGATCTGATTGTCCTTCGGGCTGCGCTCAACCACGGAGCAGCCGTGGGTCTCACTCCAGAAGGCGGATCTCATCACGAGCCCTGTTTGCGTTCTGATGTCGGCTGCCGCCCCCTTCAAGCATCCGACGACGCGGGTCCGCTCGCCGCTGAGCACTTCATCCACGTGCGGATCGACATCGCACGGTGGTTCTTCGGGTGTGAACGAATCTTTGACCATGCGCAGAAGAAGAGCGTGGACCAGTTCGATCGCTCGTGGTTCACATTGGACGTCCCTGAATCTCAACGCTCGGGGGCTGGGAGGCGGCCTCCCCGCGGCCTGAGAATTGTGGGCTGGCCTCGCTTCGCTCGTTTCGGGACCGCACGATGAGCTAAGAAGTTCTGGTCCTTCACGTAACGCTCCTTGAGGTAGCGGTTGAGAACCGGTGCATACTCACGGATATCGGGGAGCCCCCCGACACGCAGTCGACCGCGCACCACAAGGTGAGGTGGATCCCGCCGTAACCGCTCGATGACCTCCTCGCCCCCACCCGTCCCTGTCTGCCCCGGATACAGCTGTGGGAAAACCCAAGTCCCGTAGCGGTCTGCAAGGAAGTAGTAGTACGCCTCGGAGCCATAGACGAAGATCGGCGCCCCAGGTGCCACCTCGGCCCGAATTCCGCGGACCACCGGCTCGAGGAACGCGTCGCGGAGTTCGACGAAGAGATCGGCCCGCTCGAGCCGTACGGGGATCGTGGTGCGCGCCAGGAACCACCGCGCGGTGGAGACGCTCCCGATCGTGATCACCGCAACGAGGGCGGCCACGAGCCACGGCGGTCGCTCGCGCCCGGCGACCCGCTGCCCCAGCGCGAACAGCACCAGCGCCGTCAGCGGGTAGACGTGCAATACGTGGTAGATGTCCGCCCGCGGCCACGCACTGAGCGCCACCACCGCCGCAACGAGAGCGAGCGCGAAGAGGTTTCTTCGCGCACCGCGATCCGCGACATCCCGTGCCGGTCGCATCCAGCACAGAAACGACGCCAGGAAGGCAAGGGGAATCGACGTGTAGACGAAGCGGGCGCCGGCCTCGAGCAGTAGAGCCGCGGCTCGACTCACCGCGGTGGGGTCGCTGTGAAAATCCTTCACAGCCCGCAGTGGGTGCAGGGGCAGGTAGCTCGCAGCCCCACCTTCCAGACCGATCGAGCCAAGGTTCCACCAGGCGAGCATCGGAGTGAATGGCACCCCGCTGCTCGGGAGATAGCCGGTAAAGGGTCGCAGCAGGCCGCTCTCGATGCCGGCAATCAGTACCCCCTGCCAGGTCAGCACCGTGAGGAAGGTGAGGACAGGCAGGGCCACACCGACCCCGAAGCTCGTAAGGTCGCGCAGCCGCTCGCGCCGACCGGCTTCGTCCACGCGGAGACCGGGTAGGAAGAGCAGCACACACGAGACTGCCACCAGGCCGAAGCCCAGGTTCTGCTTTGCGAGAACGACAGCAGCAGCACAGAGGCCAGCGAGCAGGAGACGCCCCGGCCGTCCGGCCCCCGCGGTCACGAGTGCAACCGAAACGCAGGTAAACGCAAAGGCGAACTCGGAGTAGAGGTAGAAGGTGAAAGCCGGCCAGGCCAGCGGCTTGAGGGCCAGCAACAGGACTCCGAAGAGCGCCGCGCGACGAGGTTCGAGCACCCGGAGAGCCGTCGCGTACAGCGCGAGCACCATCGTGCAATTCAGCGCCACGGCCAGGACGCGTGCCACCGTGAAATGCTCTCCGAAGAGCTTCATGGCGAGCGCGAGAAACCAGGTTGCCAGAGGGAACGGGTAGGCGTCGAGGTCCCGGTAGAAGACGGCCCCGCGCAGCATCCGGGCCGCGTTGGTGAGCATCGCACCCTCGTCGCTGAAGGGCACACCGAGCCGCGCGTACACTGCGCCGAGACACGCGCTGGTGACGAGCAACAGCGCGGCAAAGAGTCGGGGACGGCACAGCCAGTCGACCGCGCTACGCAGAATGCGCTCCTCCGGTCTGTGAGGTGCGCTCCGCCACGAGGAGCACTTCTTCGCCCACCGGCCGTCCGCGCCGGACGGCTTCATACTCTTTTAGCCAGAACCCGACTGCCCACAGCTGGTCGAAGCGACCGACGGGTCGACCGGCCGCCGAGGGTCCTCCCGGAGTGCTGCGTTCGATGCGAATTCCATCGAGGTACAGGTAGAAAGCCGCACTCGTGACGGTCTCAACCGAGCAAATCGTGAGGCCCGACTTCTCGACCTGTCGGGCCAGGGTATCCGGGTCGAAGACGTGGATATGCCGCGGCACCTCCCAGCCGCGCCACGAACGCCCGAAGCGCGACACCCCGAGTCCGCACGCGTTGGGGGTCGCGAGCACTACTCGCCCTCCGGAGCGGAGTAGGCGGGCACAGGACCGCAGCGTAGACTCCGGGTCCGGCACGTGCTCGATCACGTGAGAGAGGGTGACCGCATCGTACCCGGCATCCGGGAGGCCGACGTCCTCAAGCAGCCCGGTGTGGACGACTGCCCCCGGCACATGACGGCGCGCGAGCGCGGCGGCTGCGGCATCGGTCTCGGTACCGGACACTTCCCAGCCGAGGTCGCGCATCACCGAGAGGAACAGGCCGGCGCCGCACCCGACGTCCAGGAGCCGGCCTCGCCTATTCGCCGAAAGGGCCATCACGCTGCGCCGCGCCGTCTCGCGCAGCGGTCCGATCGCTGCCAGGAGCCGGCCGGTCGCCCTCTCTACCGCTCCGGCTGAATCCCCATAGCCGAGTACGGCCGCCGGTATCCCACGTCGGATGACACGCTGCACGAAGCTCGGATGCACCGGCCGATCGTGGGTGTGGTAGGCCTCGTAAAGCCGCCCCATGTCCGCGGCATCGGGACTCGGGTCGAGCCAGACGAGGCCGCACTCCGGGCAGCGCAACAGCGACCAGCGCCCCTCCACGCCGTAGAGTCGATCGTCCATGTCCACGTGCAGTGACGCGCCGGGCACGCCGCACAGGCGGCAACTCGGTGCAGCGTGTGTGCGGATTTCCGCCCGCGTGGACATCAACGCCCGAGTGCGGCACCGGCCGGCCGGTGCCGTTCCGTCGAGTACCCCGGGTAGTGCTTCTTCCAGTCGAACCCCGGTCCGGAGTCGGTCTTCGAAAATACCAACTCCAAGGTGAACACGACGACGCAAAGCGTGAAGAGGGCGGAGAGCGCAGCCCACACGAATACCTGGCGCAGCCCCATACCGCGAGTCCAGTCCGCCAGCACCTCGCTGGTGTAGTAGCCGAATGGCACCAGCATCCCGAGCAAATAACTGCCCTTCACCGTCGCATACCACGGGTTGCGCCAGGTAAAGAATGCGTAGCCCGCAAGCGTCAGCGCCACAAGAAGCAGAAAAAGGGTATCAACGCCCCCCGGCTCTGCCACCGCGCGCCGCAGCCCTCGCCAGAGTCCAACCGCGAAGGCGGCGCTTGGGATCAAAGCGAGCAAGAGCATGGCGGTTCCGAGGCGAGTGATGGCAGGATCCTTCCGCGGCAACACGATCCGATGTCCGTCGAACCAGAGCGTCGTGTAGGTCGTGCCCCAGACCGAGGTGACCAGGTCGCGGTTCAGCACCTGCGGGTCGGTGAAGGTCGCGAGCGGAACGCGCAGGTAGTCGCCGAGCGACCGCTCTCCGGGCGGCATTGTGTGGATTCGCGCGTGGACCGGCAGGTCATGCGGATAGATGTACCCGAACTGCACCAGGTTGCGTACGTAGTAGCCGGCTCCCACCAGCGTGGCGACACCGCCGAAAACTGCGGCACAGGTAAGCCCACGCCGCCACTCGCCGCGGCGCAGGCCATCGATGATCCACGTCGTGCAGGCGGCCGCGATCAACAGTACGCCGCTGAGCTTGGTGAGGACGGCGAGACCCGCTATGAAGCCCAAACCCGCGGCGCGGCGCTGCACTCGGCGCAGGGACAGCTGGTTCCCGAGCTGCAGGGCGACACCCACCGCTGCGCAGGCAACGAGCGCCGAAACCAGGATCTCCTGGCTGAGCATGGCGCTCATGTAGACGTGAACGGGTAGGAAGAGCAGCAACCCCGAGGCAATGAACCACCGCCTCCGATCTCTGGGTGCCGCACGCGCCACGCAAAACACCGCAGCGGCGATGCCCAGCAGGCCGATCGCGGAGCTCATGAGCCGGATCGCGATGGTGACGTCGCGCTTCGACGCTCCGTCCATGGTGCGGGCGAGCGCGGCTGCGGTGTAGAAGAAGAGCGGCGGCTGCGCGAAGGACCATCCGTCATGCGGCGCGGGCAGCTCCCACGTGCGTGTCAGGTGTTCGACGTATTCCCAGTTCCAGTGTGCATCGAAGCCCCAGTGCAGCTGGTACACGGAGGCGTTGTTCGCGCGCATTGCGCCCGCAACGAGCACAAGAAGAATTACGCCCGCGATCCACGCCAAGCTGCGAATTCTTCTCACCTCGCGCAGGATAGCGTGCTATTGAGGCCGCAGTGGTAACGAGTGGTCTTCCAAAACCGTCCACCTGGGCGGCCTGGCTCTGGTCTGGTGCAGGCGGCCTCATCTGCATCGCGATGTCGCGACTCGAGCCGAGCCTCCTGAAAGAGGGGCTGCTGCTCCATGTCGGCGAGCGGATGTTGGCAGGCGAGTACCCCTATCGCGATGTCGTGCTGACGACGGGGCCTGTACCCTACGCGATGGTGGGTGGCCTCTTCACGCTCTTTGGACCGGGCATCACGGTTGCGCGAAGCCATCTTCTCAGGTTTCAATCGGTCCGAAAATCACCAGGCAGGTCAGAATGCCTACTTGTCGGACGCTGCGAAAACGCAGCTTGAACTTCCTGTCTGCGCGCTCCAATCTCCTGCGAATACAGTCGTCCTCGACGATCAGACCCGCCACCGGGTTCGCCGCTGGACCACACCGGCTCCGCCCAGCGTGGCAGCGAGCAGGAGACATCCCACAGCGGTCAAGCCCGGCACAGTACCCGGCATTTCGAGGTAACCGAGGTCGATGCCCGAGCCGCTGTACGGCTCGCCGGTCGGAAGTCCTGCGTCGATGGCGGGCGACAGTTCTGACAGCGAATAGTCGCCGTTGCCCGGATTCCGGAAGAGCGGGTCTGCGTTGACTTCCTGGGTCAACCCCGACACGCCCGTCTCGAGGGCCAGGGCTGCTGCTGTGAAGTTGGCAGGGGAATCCCATTCGTTGTCGGACGCATGGAGTGCGTAGAAGAAGCCGGCACTCGGCGGTGTTGCATCCCAGCTTCCGTTGGCTTCGATATAGACGTCCTCCGAAAACGACGTTCCGAGAATCGGCTGGTGGATACGGATCGGCACGTGTCCGGTGCCAACGACGATGTTGTTGTAGATCTGTGGTCGGACAGCGCCGTATACGTAGATTCCAGTGTAGAGCGAGTCGACGATCGTGTTGTTGGAGATCTCAGCGTCTTCGGGCCACTCGGATACGCCCTGATTGTAGGTTCCGAGGACGATGCCATGTTGCGCATTCACGATGAGGTTTCGGTGTACCCGGTTTTGATCGGCCCGACGTTCGACGAAGATGCCACGGCCACTGAACTTGCTCGCGAAGCCCTCGATGTCGCGAACCTCGTTGTTCTCGATCACGAAGTCGGTGACGTCGACGTCGGTCCAGATACCGTGCGGGCCGTAGTTCCCAGCTCGATTCAGATGTGCGCCACTCACGAGCACGTTGCGAATCGCCCCGCCTGCGAGCTTGTGCAGCTTGATCGCAGCGGGGTTGCTGTCGAGCACACTCTTTCTGGGCCAGGGTCCGTGGGTATCGAGGATGCTCGAGTTTTTCATCAGGAAGCCAGTCTGGGGGTCGGGCGAAGTCGTAAGCCCGATGCTGAGGCCAGCCGCAATATTTTCGCTGAAGACGGAATCCTGGATTACGAGACCGTGAATGGCACCCATGCGCAGCCCCTTCCAGTTCTGCCGAAAGATGCATCCGCTGATGGTGATGTCCTGGCGACCCGAGGTCCCACTGATCGCTGCGGCATTGGTGAAAGTCATGGCGCCTGGTACCGAGACCTCCACTGTGATGTCGTCCTTCGGTACCCCCGTATATCCCCGGAACTCAATGCCTTCGAATAACAGGTGAGACGCGAAGGGTGGCGCACGATCTCCGAGCGCACTGGCTACTCTGCCGACCTCGATCGTATACGCATTGGGGTCGACACCCGCACCCAGATCGTTCACCCAGACGTAGAGATAGTTCTGTGCGGGACCCGACTCGAAGTACCATGTCCCGGACGCCATCTCCTGAAGAGAACCCACCGGGTCGGGAGGATCAGAGAGAAAGTCTCCCCCGGTTTGGCCCTTCGAATTCTGGAAGACGAGTAGCGGCCGGAAGTCGCCGGGAAAGTCGGGGCCACCGGGGTCGCTGAGATCGATCTTGTAGATCGACCCAGCGTGCAGTTGCCAGCCCGAGTCGATCAGCTGCGTACCAGAAAAGACGGGGGAGTGGTTCGGCTGGTTTCGTATCGTGATTTCGGCACCGACGGCACCGCTCACGTCGATCTCGACCCCGGCCTGACCCTGGTACGGGCTGCTCGAATCGCCACCGATGTAGAGCGTGTCACCCGGAGTGAGATGCGGAACTGCGTGCTCCAGCGTCTGCCAGGGATCCTGCTCGGATGTGCCCGAGTCGCTGTCGTCGCCCAGTGGGTGCAGATAGTAGTCGGTGGTGTGAGAGGTGTTCGCAACGGCCAGCAAGACGACCAATGCCCCTGAGAGACTTCGCATGCTCATCAGCTTTGATCCAATCCCCTTTTCAGGAATCATATTGATCAGTGGTGCGGCGCAGGCCGGCTCGCTTCAGAAGGAGGCCCCGACGCGAGCCTGTCCGGCGCAGTGCCACCAGGGAGCCGAGAGCGGCGAGCGCTCCGATCAACAGGGTATGGGCCGCTGGCGAAAGAACGGGGACGGCTGCTGGGGCCTCGGGGGCCGAGTCGAGGAGGCTGACCTCCGGATCCCCGTAGAGATTGAAGCCCGCCATATTGTGCCAGTACCAACAGCGACCGTAGAGATTCGTTTCGCGCTTCACCTCGGCTAGCGAGTCTCCCACCGTCATACCTTGCTGCCCCAGGAACTGCATGAAGGAGTAAGCCATCCCGGCGTTGCCACCTTCGGATGAGGGGTGGGTAATTGGCGGGTTCGGTCCGCCGGGTCCGTGGCTGATCGCTGTTGCTCCGATCGTGCCCACGGCGCCGTTCTTCAAGAGGGCATAGCTCAGGTTGTTGGTCTGGCTGGGCAGTGAGTTGAAGCAAGAGGCCTGGAAGGTGATGACGGGATGGCCGTCGTCGAGTTGGGTGGCCTGGGTAGTATTCATTACGGCCGCGGCGCCTACGCCGCCCCCGTGGGTCAGCCAAGTGACTGCACCCGGAGAGGTGGAGTCCCACTGCGTGGCGACGTTCGAGACCGAGCAGGTCGTGGCCTCGGGTGTTCCCGAGATGGGCACGCAGCCACTCGGCGGGTTCAGGACGAGGCAGACATCGGCGTCGTAGACACGTACGGCCGAGGAAAAGTTGGCCGGGAGGAGCACGTCGTTGCGGAGGGCTTCCCCAAAGAAGATGCGGTTCGCCCCCTCGGCCGCGATCAAAGCGGAGAAACGCCAATCGATACTTCCGAAAGGCGCTCCCTGGTAGCCCATGGTCTTGGCCAGGATGTGATCGAGGTCAATCACTCCCTCGGCGAGTTCGGTCGGATTGCTGGTGTATACGGGGATGCGGCCGACCGCGAAGTCATGGTCGCGATCGACGCCGCCCGGGCCGAAGTCACCGGTGGGACCAATTGGAGCGTCATAGTCTCCAAATTCTCCGTAGAGACCATCGCCATCGAGATCCCAGTTTCCGTCCACATCGCCGTAGTAGTAATCGGAAGGCACCGGGTCCTGTGTCATGACGAAACTGTCGCAGTCGGCACTCCATCCGTTGGGCGTGGTGGAGAGGTATCCGAAGGTTCGTGGGTGGAGCGTCTTCATCGGGACCGGGCCGGTAGCGGTGCGGGGGTCGCCGACCAGGAGCACATAGTCGAAATCGAAGAGGGCATGGGCCGACTGGAGAAAGGCACGAAGGGCCTCGGCGGCGGCATCTCCTACGAGACCTGCCCCGTTCCAGTCGGCCTCGTCGAAGACATGTGTGGTGTATCCCCGGGCGGTCTTCGAGGCCGCGAAGGGGACCAGGTTCTGCGAGAGGCTCCGGATTTCGGAGGAGGTCACGATGGCGTAACCGCCGGCGCCAGCTGGAGCAGGCGCGACGGCCAGCGCGAGCAGCGAAACCGCCAGGAGGCTGCTCAGTCGGGGTTGGCTCCGTAGCCAGGCTCGGTGCATGCTCGATTCGTTCCGCTTGCCGGTAGTCGTCTGAAGCAACATGGCAAAATTATACGTGGGAATTATTCCCACGCCAAGGGTGCCAAAACCCTGCCTCCCCCGAGGGGAAACCCCTCGGGCGTCAGGCCTGGGGCGGGTTCAGTGCCGCGAGAGCTCGGCGACGAGAGCGGCGAGGATCTGGCGCGCTCCGCTGTAGGTCGAGCGTCCGCGTCCGGTACGGAGGTTGTCGATGAGCAGCAGATCGCCGCGGCACCAGGGAAACGACACGCTCGGCTCGTGGATACTGTGTCGGATGTCGTCGATCAGTTCGGCCGATGGTGGCGCACCATCGGCGTAGCGGCAGTCGAGTGCCTTCGAAGCGGAGCGGCCAAACCCCTGAGAACGCGACCCCAGAGCGTCGTGGTGAACTCCTTGATCGCCCAGATTGGGTGCGTCGCAGGTGGGCATTCCCACCCGCCGGCATTGCCGGAGCCTGTGCTCCGAGACAGCCTGGAGTTGCAACGAGAATGCAATTCTCTGGTTAACTAACGGAATTCACATCAGATTTCTGATTCCTAGACCTGGCGCTCGGCCGCTCCTGCAACCGCGCCCCGAGCCGGCAGCCGTCCGTACGTGCCGTGAAGTGGCGCGATTGGCAAACCCACTCTAGACTCTCGACATTCTTTGACCGCACGGTCAAAAACCTCCCTGGAGGCAACTCGCTGTGAACCTCAAACCCATCGAACTCATCCCGGACCAGACCGCTCGGATCATTGCCAAAGAACGCAGGGTCAATCGCTTCATGCGCCGCCGCGACGCGATTCTCGAAAAGTGCCACCTCGGCGGTCGCAAGGGGCGGTACGACGACATCACCTTCGAGTTCATGGGGGGAACGAACGATCGGCTGCGCAAGCAGCACTACGACAAGAGCCTGCGGCTGCTCTGGAAGGCCGAAGAGCAGATGCCCTGGTCGAGCTTCCGCGACTGTACGAATAACGAAAGGATGCTCCTGGAACTCGCCGATGGCTCGCTGAAGAACTCGGAGCGAGGCCACCTCGAGAAGATCAAGAGTGATGAATTCAAGGCGTTGCTGAACCGTGAGTACACACCGGAGCAGAAACAGGCGATTGTCAACATCCTCTCGACGATCGGGCACGGCGAAGCCTATGCCTGGATGGTGTCCACCGAGGTGTTGAGCAGTGGAGTCGAAGGCACTGGCGCGCGGGCGGCGCTGACGATGCAGGTGATGGAAGAGGCCAAGCACTTCGTCGTCCTGCGAGAGCTGATCAAGGCATTCGATTGCCCGGTTCCGAGGATGTCGATCTGGGAATACATGGTCATGGAGCGCACACTCAAGTCCAAGGGGCTCGAGAAGTTCTTCGGCATGAACGTCCTGATCGAGGGCTTCGCGCTGAATCTCTTCGGGCTGCTCAGCGTGCTTCCCGGCCTCGAGGTCCTCCGCCTGTTCCACCTCGACGAGTCACGCCACACCGCGCTTCCCAGCAACTACTTCAGCGAGAAGCCAATGACCCGGCGGCAGAGCAAAGGGCTGCTGGCCAGAATCCGCAGGGGCCTGCTTCTGGCACCGACGCTGCCCCTCATGACCTATTTCGAGCGGGACTTCGCCGTTCTCGGTCTGGACATCTACGACTTCGCGGGGTCCATGTTTCGCAAGGTGGTCCACCTCTCGGAGCGCGTGGGCTTCGAGCTTCCCATCCCCGGGTCGAAGCTGCTGCCCCTGGTCAATGTGATGTTCAACAAGCGCGCCAAGCAAACCCGAAAGAGCTATGCGCGCAAGGACTATCACCTGGCAGAGACGACCCAGGGGGTCACCGAGCTAGCCATCGAGGCTGAGGTCTTCGAGCTGAACCAGCCGGCTGCCATCGCGAGTTGACCGGCCGCCGAGGCGCCTTGACCGGGCACTTCGTCGCCGCGGCTCTCCATGTGATCGACACATACGCTTTGGCCGGAAGAGGCGGACGTCTCACGCGCTCGAGGTGTGCGGGCTGCACACCGGTAGAGATTGGATAGCCTGTCGAAATGGGTTCCGAAGCTTCGACTGCAAAGCGGCCCCTCACCGCATTTTCGCCGGCCGGCCGCTCCAACGTCAGAGGGGCCGCGTCGCGGGAGACCATTCTCGATGCAGCGCGCATGATTCTCGGGACGCAAGGGCTGAGAGGCTGCAGCCTCGCCGCAGTGGCGCAGGCAGCCGGCTGTAGCAAGGGGACGATCCTCTACCACTTCGGCACCCGGGACGGCCTGCTAATCGCCCTGATCGCAGAGGGGACGAACTTCTTCAGAGCTACGATCGAATCGGCCTTCTCCAGCTACGAACCCGATGAAGGGGGCATCGAAGACGCGATCCGAACCGCGATGACCGATCTCTTTCGCGAAGAGAACTTCATGCGGCTCGCGGCGGAACGAGAACTCGGTGGAATGGGGCAGCGCAACGAGGTCGTGGCTGCAGAGCTCATCCAGGGCGTTGCCAGCCTGGTCGAAGCCATTGCGCGCTTCGGTCTTTCGATCGAGTTGGGGCCGGACCTCAATGATCTGCGCGACCGTGCTGGCTGCATGGTTGCTGCGACCTTCGGCCAGGTCGAGTTGTGGATCTGTTCTGGAGGGGGAGATCCTGGACCGCACTGCGAGGCGGCGATCCGCAGCGCGCGGGCCATCGCACTGGAGGGGGTGCGGAAGGACTAGACTCACGCGACGCCCCCGCCTACGCGCCTCTGCCGGGGCCATCACCTGCTCGGCATACCGACGGATATGGAGACGCCGTGACCGAAGAAGCGACTACCCGTACCGGGGCACAGCCCTTTTGTTCGGTGTCGTTCGCTGTGTCGAGCACGACATCCATCGCGGTGACCCGGCCTTCGAGATAGGAAAAGGCACGACGTAGGCCCGAAAGGGGCTCCAGGCGGGGCTTCTCGAGTCGCATCGGCTCTCCTGCTGGCATCTGCCTGCGGCAAGCATATGCCCGGCACCCGCCGAGACGGGTGGGTGGTGGTCGCCCCGCGACACACTGATTAGAATCACGTGCTGTCGGCACTCCAGTGCGGAACCGACTCGGGACACCAAGCGTCGAATCACCCGGTTGGGGGCCCAGTGTCACCCGGACCCTGTCGCAACCACTCGCAACGAAGAGGCAACACGAGGCACCATGGCGGACGAAGTCGCAGCAACGTCGATCGACCCCGGTCAGGCCCGGCTCTGTGCCGGAATCCAGAGCGAGGTCGGCAAGCTCCTGGTCGGGCAGGACGAGATGGTGCGCGGGCTGCTCGTCGGGCTGCTCTGCGGCGGGCACGTCCTGCTCGAAGGCCTGCCCGGCCTCGCCAAGACGCTGACCATCCACGCGCTGGCGCAGGCGATCGACACGGGCTTCTCGCGCATCCAGTTCACTCCCGACATGCTGCCCGCCGACGTGATCGGCACGCAGATCTACAACCAGCGCGACGGCAGCTTCAGCGTCAAGCAGGGTCCGATCTTCTCGAACCTCGTGCTCGCCGACGAGATCAATCGCGCGCCCGCCAAGGTGCAGGCCGCGCTGCTCGAAGCCATGCAGGAGCGTCAGGTCACGATCGGCGGCGAGCGATTCGAGCTGCAGGAGCCCTTTCTCGTGCTCGCCACCCAGAACCCGATCGAACAGGAGGGCACGTACCCGCTGCCCGAGGCCCAGGTCGACCGCTTCATGCTGAAGCTCGTGGTCGGCTATCCGAGCGCCGAAGAGGAGCGGCGCATCCTCGACCGCATGGCGGGGGGACAGCCCGTTCCGGACATCTCGTCGGTCGCGCGCGCCGGCGACATCCTCGACGCACGGCGCAGCATCGATCAGCTCTTCGTCGACGACAAGGCGCGCAACTACATCGTCGACCTCGTGCAGGCCACCCGCGATCCCGCCGCCGCCGGCGTCTCGGGCCTCGACGGCCTGATCGAGCACGGCGCGAGCCCGCGCGCCAGCATCGCGCTCATGAAGGCCGCCAAGGCCCACGCATTTCTCCAGGGCCGCGGCTACGTGACGCCGCACGACATTCAGACGATGGCGCCCAGCGTGCTGCGCCACCGCGTGGCCACGAGCTACGAGGCCGAGGCCGAGGGCATGGCGTCCGCCGACGTGATCCAGAAGATCATGGACAACCTGCTCGTCCCCTGAGTCATACGCGAGATGCTGCCCCAGGAGATCATGCGGCGGGTCCGCGAGATCCAGGTACGCACCGGCCGGACGGTCGCGGACGTGCTCGCGGGCGAGTACGTCTCGGTCTTCAAGGGCAGCGGTATCGAGTTCGACGAGGTGCGCCCCTACACGCCGGGCGACGACATCCGCAGCATCGACTGGAACGTCACCGCCCGCATGGGCGAGCCCTTCGTCAAACGCTACGTCGAGGAGCGCCAGCTCACCCTGATGCTGATGGCCGACGTCTCGGCCTCGCAGGACTTCGGCTCCGGGGCGCGATCGAAGCGCGAGTGCGCGGCCGAGCTGTGTGCGCTGCTCGCGTTCTCGGCCATCCGCAACGACGACAAGGTGGGGCTGCTGCTCTTTCACGGCGACATCGAGCAGTACATCCCGGCCCGCAAGGGGCAGCGTCATGCCCTGCGTGTCGTCCGCGAGGTGCTGAGCCACGGTGACGACGAGCCGCGCGAGGTGTCGCGCACCGGCGGTCTGCGCCGGTGGCTTGCAGCTCGCACGCGGGGTCGATTGCGCGTTCCGCGCGAGTCGACGCGCATCGCGAAAGCGGTCGAGTTCTTCCTGTCGGTCCACAAGCGCAAGTGCGTCGTCTTCGTGGTGAGCGACTTCATCGACGACGCCTTCGAGCAGGCGCTGCACACCGCAAACCGCAAGCACGACGTCGTGGCCGTGCTCGTCAGCGACCGGCGTGAGCTCGAGATCGATGACATCGGCCTGATCGCATTGGAGGATCCCGAGACCGGAGCCCGCCGGGTCGTCGACGCGGGCTCGCGAGCGTTCCGGGAGGCCGTCGCCCGCGACGGCACGGCGCGGATCGAGGCACTGCGCACGAGGCTCGCCTCGTCCGGCATCGACCTCATCCACATCGACGCAGCCGGATCCGTGGTCGATCCCCTCGTGCGCTTCTTTCGCGCACGCGAAAAGAGGACGCGGCGGTGACGGAACGACGGCACGGAGTCGGGCCGCGTGTCGCGGCGGCGGCGATGCTGCTCCTGGCGGGGTCGACGATCGGCACGGCGGCGGTTGCACTCGACACCACGGCACGCGCGGGGCCGGTCGAGGTGCGCGTCACGCTCTCTCCGGACGAGCCGCTGATCGGCGACCCGGTCGAGCTTCATATCGAGGCAATCGCCGAGCCGGGCGTCGAGGTGCTGATGCCGGACTTCGGCGAGGCGCTCGACCGCTTCCGCGTGGTCGACTTCGTGCCGCGCGAGCGCATCGACGACCAGGGGCGCACCGCCGCGTCGCAGCGCTACACCCTGCAGATACCGGCATCGGGCGAGCAGCGCATCCCGTCGATCCTCGTCGAGTTCGTCGACCGCCGTCCGGGACACGACCCGGCGCCCGAGGGCCAGGACGCTTACGAACTGCTCACCGAGGCGATCGCCTTCACGGTGCAGAGCGTCGTCCCCGACAGCGCCCAGGCCGAGCTCAGCCCGCCGCTCGGCCGGCTGGACGCGCTCGGCGCCGGCACCGACTCGCCGTGGCCGTGGCTCGCGGCATTCGCCCTGGCGATGGCCGCGATCGGTCCGCTGGTGTGGCGCGCGATTCGACGTGCGCGCGAGCGGGCGGCCGTGCGGTCCGCCTGGGAGGTCGCGCGCGCCGAGCTCGACGCCCTGCTCGCCTCGCCCCACCCCGGACCCGACGGAATCGACGCCTACTTCGTCACGCTCTCGGGCATCGTGCGCCGCTACCTCGAGGCCCGCTTCGCGGTGCGGTCACCCGAGCTCACCACCGAGCGCTTCCTCGACGAGGTCAGCGGATCACCCGAGCTCTCGGACGAACACCAGGCCCTGTTGCGCGACTTCCTCACACAGTGTGACCTGGTGAAGTTCGCCCACGCAATTCCAACGCAGGGATCCGTTCGACAGGCCGTCGCGGCGGCCGGCTCCTTCATCGACGAGACCCGCGAGGCAGCGCCCGAAGACAGCGGCGATCGCAAGATCGCGGCGAACGAGGAGGTCGCGGCGTGAGCGGGCTCGAGTTCCGCGACCCGGTCTTCCTGCTGCTCGCCCTGTTCGCGCCGCTCGTCTACCTGCTCGCGCGACGTCAACCCTCGGTCGTTCGCTACTCGAGCCTATCGCTGCTGGCATCGGCGCCCGGGTCGTGGCGTGTCGCGCTCCTCCCCACGCCGGCCGTGCTGCTCGCGCTCGCGACGGCCGTGCTCGCGATCGCCCTCGCCGGACCGCGCACCGGCGATGCGACCACCCAGGTCCATCGCGAGGGCATCGCGCTGATGCTGGTAGTCGACCGCTCCGGTTCGATGAACGCGCGCGACTTCGTCGAAAAGGACCGCAGCATCGACCGGCTGGCGGCCGTCAAGCAGGTGCTCCACCGCTTCCTCGGCACGGATGGCCGCCGGCCCGGAAGGCCGGACGACCTCGTCGGCCTGGTGACCTTCGCCCGCTTCGCGGACAGCGTGGCACCCCTCACCCTCGACCACGCGAACCTCGTGTCCATTCTCGACGACGTCGCGATTGCGAGCGAGCCCGGCGAGGACGGCACAGCGGTCGGCGAGGGGCTCGCCCTCGCGGTGGAGCGGCTGCGCCGTCACCCGGCCAAGAGCCGCGTCGTCGTCCTGCTGACCGACGGCGTCAGCAACACCGGAGACGTCTCGCCCGTGCAGGCGGCCGAACTCGCCGCCGCCCACGACATCAAGGTGTATGCGGTGGGAGCGGGTCGAACCGGCCAGGCGCCGTTCCCCGTGCAGTGGGGCGGGCGGACGGTGCTCCGCCAGGCGTTCGTGCAACTCGACGAACGTACGCTGCAGGAGATCGCGGAGCATACCGGCGGCCGCTACTTCCACGCCGAGGACGCCGACACGCTCACCGGCGTCTACGACGAAATCGACGCCCTCGAGCGCAGCGAGATCGTCGAGGTCCGCTACATGCAGTACGACGAACACTACGCCGTATTCGCCGGGGCCGGGGCGCTGCTGGTGATCGTGTCCGCGCTGCTGGCGCAGAGCCTGCTGCGGAGGCTGCCGTGAGCGACCTCCGCTTCGCTGAGCCGGCCTTCGTGCATGCGCTGTGGGTCGTGGCGGCCTCGCTCGCTCTGCTCTTCTGGCTGGAGGGGCGCGGCGGGCGGCTACTCGGCGACTTCGTGGCAACGCCGATGCAGCGACGCATCGTCCGGCGTGGGCCCGGCTGGCGAAGACGCGCGCGTTTCGCCGCGATCGCGGTAAGCCTGACGGCGACGGTCGTCGCCCTGATGCGCCCGCAGTGGGGCTTCGAGTTCGTGCAGTCGCGCGCGGTCGGTGCCGAGATCATGATCGCCCTCGACGTGTCGCGCTCGATGCTCGCCGAGGATGTGGCACCGAACCGGCTCGAGCGTGCGAAGGCGGAGATCCGCGATCTCTTGCCGTACCTCGAGGGCGACCAGGTCGGGCTGATCGCGTTTGCGGGGCGAGCCAGCGTGCTGTGTCCGCTGACGCCGGACTTCGGCTTCCTGCGCCTCGTGCTCGACCGCGTCGACACGCGCAGCGTGACGCGCGGCGGAACACGCCTCGAAGAGCCGATTCGCAAGGCCACTGCCGGCTTCGGACCGAGCGGCGACTTCGCCCGGGTCATTCTGCTGATCACGGACGGCGAAGACCACGATTCGTTTCCCGTCGATGCGGCTCGCGAGGCGGCCGAACGCGGCATCCGCATCCTCGCAATCGGCTTCGGTGACGAGGCGGGCAGCGAGATCCTGGTGACCGACCCCGTGACGGGGGCGCGCGGGCGCGTCACGGACGCCGACGGACGTCCCGTCCTCAGCCGCCTCGACGGCGAGCTGCTGCGTGAGCTCGCCCTGGTGAGCGAGGGCGCGTATGTGCCGGCCGGCACCGGCGTGCTCGACCTCGAGTCGATCTTCGAGGCGCATATCCGCCCTCTGATGCGCGCCGAGGGCAGCGAGACAGGGCGGACGATCCACAAGGACGGATTCCAGTGGGCGCTGCTCGTCGCGTGGATCGCGCTGCTCGTCGCAGTGCTGCTCGGAAGCGGCGGCGGCACGCTGCTCGGAAGCAGCGGCGGCACGCTGCTCGGAAGCAGCGGCGGCGCGCTGCTCGGCGTGCTGCTTGGCGCGTCGCTCGGCGTCGCGCCGCCTTCGGCCTTCGCCGCCCTCGAAGCGGCCCCGCCGGTGCGCACCGAAGAATTGAATGCCGGGGCCGTACCGGACACGACACCAGCTGCGGATCCGCTCGACACCGAAACGACGGCCGCCGCGCGGCTCGAAATCCCGGAGGTCCCGCGCGAGGCTTTCAACGCGGGCCTCGACGCCCTCGAGTCGGGCGCCCTCGACGACGCCGAGCGGCTCTTCGAGGCCGCGCGACGGAGCGCCCGCGGCGATGGGGAGACACGCTACCGCGCCAGCTACGATCTCGGCTGGGTCGAGGTGGCCCGCGCGGACGCGCAGCTCGAGAGCGAGCCCGAGCAGGCCTTGGCCTCGCTCGAGCGAAGTGCCGACTGGTTCCGGGAGGCAATAGCCCTGCGCCCCGCCGCCGACGAGCCGCGCCGCAACCTCGAGATCGTGCTCGCCCGGGCGCTGATCCTCGCCGACTCGCTGGCCCAGCGAGAGTCGAAGACGCTCGAGCAGCGCCTCGAGGCAATGATCGAAGCGCAGCGCGCCGTCAACCGCGACGCGCGGGCGCTAGTCGAGGTCCTGGATGCCAGCGATGATCCGAACGCCGCCGATGCACTCCGCGCTCGCTTCAAGGCGCTCGCCGTCGAAGAGCGCCAGCTGCTCGCCGAGGCCGGTGCCGCCGCCAAGCTGGCCGCGACTGAGCACCAGACGCTGCAGGCCGTGCCCGACGCCGAGCGCACACCCGAAGATGCCATGCGGGTTGCCCAGCTCGAGGGCCTGCAGGCGCACGTCCATCGCGCGCGCGAGCGCGTCGGCCAGGCGCGCGGCCAACTCCGGCGTCGTGACGCGTCGCGGGCCCATCGGCGCGGTGCCGTCGCGGTGGAGCACCTGAAGCGCGCACGCGAGCAGCTGCAGGATCCCGTTCGCATCCTGGACGGCTTGATGACGGACGCCTCCGAGCTGGCGGGAGAGACGCGGCTGCTGGCCGCCACCGAGATCGGCCTCGCAGTCGGGCCGACCGGAGACCACGCCGCACCCGACTGGCTCGACACCGCGTATCTCGGCGACGTGCAGGCCTCGATCACCGACCGCACCGGTGAACTCGATCAGCGCTTCGCGGGTGCGGTGGCCCAGACCGGGACGGTCGAAGACCCCGAGCAGCGTGCGCTGCTCGAGCAGGTGGCGGCCGCTGCGCCGCACCTGACACGAGCGCACGACCACTTCGTCGAGGCGGGCGACGCCCTCGATGGAAACGACGTCTCCGCCGGCGCCGAAACCCAGCTGCAGGCCCTCGAGGCCCTCGCGCTGGCCCGCGAACAGCTGCTCGATTTGCGCGGCCTGATCGAGCTCGTGTACCGCGACGAGCAGCGCATCGCCTCCGTCCTCGAGCCGCCCACCGCCTCCAACGCCGCGGCACCTGGTAACGACGTACCGGCTGCGTCGCTCGACGAGTACGTCCCGGCTCTCGTCGCATTGCAGCAGCGAAACCTCGACCGAGCCCAGCGCCTGACGACGATGATCGAGGAAGTGCGAGGCCAGCTCGAGACACCCGATGCAACCGCACCCGACACAACTCCTGCCGAGCAGGTCGACGCCGAGCGCAAGCGCCTCGAGATGGCGGACGGGCTGCTCGCACTGACCGAGTCCGCGATGCGGGGCGCCCTCGGGAGCTTCGGTGAACTCGGCAGCAACGACGACGCCACCGAGCAAAGTCGCACACGCGTCGGCTCGGCGGTGAAGGGCCTCGAGGCGCTGCGCCGGCTCTTCTTCTCGATCGTCGAGCACCTGCGCGACACCATTCGGCGTCAGGCCGAGCTCAGCGACGCCGCCGAGTCGGTGGGAGGACGACCGGCCGACGAGCACACGGCGGCGCTCGCTCCGGTGGCAGCGAGGCAGTCGTCGCTCGGCGAGCAGACCGAGAAGCTCGCCGAGGCGCTCCACGAGCAGTCGCTCGCCGATCCGGCTGCGCTCGTCGGGCCCGAGGCGGCCCAGGACCCCGCCGTCGCCGAGCAGGTGGCCGAGCGGCTGACCCGCGCGGCCGAGTTCGTCCTCGAGGCTTCGACCGAGATGGACGCGGCCGGCTCGGCATTGGCCGAGCCCAGCGCGGCGATCGACGCCGCACGCACTCATCAGGACACCGCCTCGGGAAGGCTCGCCGAGGCACTCGCCCTGCTCGAGCCGCCGCAGCCCGAGGAGCAGCAGGACGACGGCTCCGAGCAACAGGAGCAGCAGAAGCCAGGAGAAGAAGAGGAGGACGAGCAGCCGACCGAGACGCCCGAGCAGAGTCGCGACCCCGGGCAGATCCTGCAGTCCGTCCGTGACCGCGAGGCCGAGCGACATCGCGAGCGACGCGCGCGATCGTCCGGCTACGAGCCGGTAGATCGGGACTGGTAGGTTCTCGCGCCATGCTTCGTGCACCTCGCCCGACCGCAGCTTCGATCGCCGTGCTCCTGATCTCGATCGGCGCGTCGGCGATCGCTCCGGCAGCCGCCGTCGCCACACCGCAGGCGCAGCTTCGGGTCGAGCGTGGCCCGTACTATGTCGGCGACCCCATCGAGCTGCACGTTCAGGTGACTGGCTTCGAGCGCAGTCCCGAGCCGGTCTGCAACGCCGAGGCCCCAGCCGGCGCGACACTCACCCTGGCGGCGCTCGTCCCGAAAGTGAGCAGCTCGGTCCGCATCGGCGACGGACAAATCACGCGTGTCGAGACCGTGACCTACACGTGCCAGTACGTGCTGGTGGCGAGCGGGGCGGGGCAGCTCCGCCTCTCGCCGATCGAGATGCGGCAGGGGAGCGTCGTCGCGACCACGCGTCCGCAAGCGATCACGGTTCAGAAGATCCCCTTCGACGACCGGATGCGAATTCGCGTGGTGCCCGAGACGCGCTCGGTCTACGTCGGGCAGCAGGTGCCCGTGCGCATCGAGTGGTGGCTCGACCCGTCACTCGACCAGGCGATCGGCAGCTATGCAATTCGCAGCGTGCTCTTCGACGACGCCGACACCTTCCGCTTCGTCGACGACACCGTCGCGAAGCGAGGCGACAACAACCTCAAGATCCACACGGCCGCGGGCGAGATCGCCCTCGCGGCAAAGGTCGAACAGCGGACGGAGAACGGTCGCAACTATCTGGTCATCGCGGCCGAGCGCCGCATGGTGCCGCTGCGCTCCGGCACCTACGAGCTAGCGCCCGCCTCGGTCAACGCCGACGAGGTGATACGCTGGCAGCGCAATCTCTTCGGCTCACGCCGGCCGATGGCGACGCGGCGGCTATTCGCCCGGGACGAGCCGCTCACGCTGACCGTCGGGGCCGCCCCCGCGGCGGGCCGGCCCGGGAGCTTCGGCGGTGCGATCGGGCGCGGCTTCTCACTGGACGTGGCGGCAGACCGCAGCGTGGTCCAGCTCGGCGACCCGATCACGCTGACGCTGACCGTGCGCGGAGAGGGTCAACTCACGACTGTCGGGCTGCCGCCACTCGATCGGGGCGACGCGCTGCCCCCCGACCGGTTCCGGCTCTCGGGCGACGCGCCGCCGGGTGAGATCACCGAAGGTGCAAAGCGCTTCGAGGTGTCGGTCCGCGTCCTCGACGACGCGGTGAGCGAGATTCCCGAGATCGAGTACGCGTGGTTCGATCCAGAGCTCGGCACGTACCAGACGACGCGGTCGAGACCGATCGCGCTGTCGGTACGGCCAGCCGAGGTCGTCTCAGCCGCGGACGTGGTGGTCGGACGACCGGACTGGGCGGCGGGCATCGAGGCCGCGGCGACGGCGGACGCCAAATCGAATGCCGCGGGCGAGGCGAGCAGGCAGGGCAGCCTGTCGCTGATCGGTGCGGACCTGTCGATCGAGCGGCGCATCGATCGGCTGCTGCGTGTGCCCGGCCCCGCCCTTCCCGCCCAGGTGGCGCTCTACGGAGGTGGCCTGGCGCTGCTGGTCGGCGCCGTGCTGTGGCGGCGCCGCGATGCTGCCAGCCCTGACGTGGCCCGCCTGCGGGCAGCGCACCACGCCCAGCGCGCCCGCATCGATGCAGCTGCGGAGCTCGGCCCACGCGAGGCGCTCGCCGAGATCGCGGCCGCACTGCGCGAACTCGGAGCTGTCGCCGCAACGTCGAGAAGCCCGGCGGTCGATGCCTTCGTGTGCGAGTGCGACGAAATCCTCTACGCGCCGACACCGGTCGACGACAGCGACCTGCACACGCGCATCGAGCGCGCCCGCGCGCTGGCCGACGCGATGCTCGAGGCAGCGCGATGAGTGGACTCCTCCTCACCCGGCGTCGGATCGGCTCCTCGCTGCGGGGTCGCGGCCGGGCCGTCTGGACGCGCGATGCGGCGATCGGCCTGCTGCTCGGGCTGACGCTCACGCTGGCCATCCCCGCAGACGCGACCGCAACGGACCGCGAGCGCGAGCGGATCGACCAGGCCGTCGACACCTACTCGCGCGCGATGGAGAGCGCAGCGCGAGACGAACGCCTCGCGCTATTCGCCGAGGCCGAGCGCCTCTTCGCGGCGGCGATCGACGCCGGCGTCCACAACGCCGACATCGAGACGAACCGCGGCAATGCGGCCCTGCAGGCCGAGCGTCCCGGCGCGGCCATTCTCGCCTACCGGCGCGCCCTGCTGCTCGACACCAGCCACGAACGCGCGCGTCAGAACCTCGCCCACGCCCGGGGCCTGCTGCCCGACTGGGTTCCGACGCCCGCCGAGGGTGGTCTCGGCGACACGTTCTTCTTCTGGCGCGAGCAGCTTCCGGCCGCGCGGCTCGCGGTGCTGGCCGCGGCCTGCTTCGCGATCGGGGCGGCGTTGCTCGCGGTGTCATTGCTGCGACCGAGGCCGGGCCTGCGGCTGGCGGCCGGGGTGGCGTTGGCAATCTGGGCCGCGCTGCTCGCCTCTGCGGCCTTCGATCCACGGCGGGCACAGCAGGATGCGGCCGTGGTGATCGCGACAGAGGCCACTGCGCGTGCGGCGGACTCGCGCAACGCCCCCCGCCGCTTCTCCGAAGCGTTGCCTGGTGGCACCGAGCTCCGCATCATCGAGGACCGGGGGGGCTGGCTGCACGTCGAGCTGCACAATGGCCGCAGCGCGTGGCTGCTCGATTCGGCCGTGGCCCGGGTCGACGCGCCGCACCCGAGGTAACAGCCCCGCCTCCGGAAGCGCTGCCCCGATCCGAAGCCCCCCCCACAGCGGGGACCTGAACAAACCGCTTCCCTTCCCCGCCCTCATTCTACGAAACCTCTCGACATCAGAACAGCCAATGCACAGCTTCAACTTACCTGTTCGAATATTCAGCTTGGCTTGTCTGCCTCCCCGACCGCGGCGCAGCTGCGGGGCGGCAGGCGTCGGACACAAAAGAAACGAGTCGAGAGACACGCCAGGGCCTTTCTCGGCAACCAGGGTGCCCGAGTCACTGGTGCTTCTTGCTGAACAGCCCCTTGAACCAGTGCAGTGCGTCGCCCTTCTTCCCGCCTTCAACCTTGTGATGCAACTTGACGGGCTCCCCCTTGGGGGGCGACTCGAGACTTGGGGACCAGCCCTGCCAGGAATCCCTGGCCTTCGGATGAAGCTCGAATACGGAACCCCTGGCAACCGGCTCTCCCGTTGAATCTGGGGTTGCGAACGCAACCCCCCCCTTGACCAGTGACTCAAGCGAGTTTGTGTGGATGTGAAATCCTGTGAGCGAGAGATCCGCAGAGATTCCGCTGGTATTCCAGAAGACCGTATTGCTTCGCACGAACTTCTCATAGGGAGTGTCGATCTGAATCAGGATACCGACGCTGCGCCCGTCGGGGTGCAGGTCATGATTCAGCACTCTACCCACGACCATCTCGCGGTAACTCACCGGATCGCCCTCCTCGATCGAGCCGAGCTGCGAGGCCTCGAGGGTGATGTGCAGGCCTAGCTGCTCCAGGTAGCTGGCCTTCGACTGCTCTTTGTTGGAGTAGAGCTGAAAGGATGCACCTTCCTTTGCCGCCTCTCCCTGTTTGCCGAAGGTGTCGAAGGAGACACCGCCCTGGATGAAGGTTATCGCGGACTCGAGGTGAAACTTCACACCGGAAACGCCTGCCTTGAGATCGAACCCGCTCGCGTTCCAGAAGCGGCTATTCGCCCGAACGAAGTTCCGATAGGGCTCATTGATGAGTGCCTCGAGAACGAGTTTCTCCCCGTTGAATTTGTAACGACCGATCGCACCGACGATCACATCGCGGTAGATGACTGGCGAGCCCACCTCGACTCCGTGGAGCCGATTCGCGTGCAACTCGACCCGGATGCCCTGCCAACCGAAAGCATCGAGCGGAGGCTCCGGAAGGCCAGTGAATTTTTTCTTGGCTCCTCCGCCCTTCTTCCCGGGATCCATCGCGATGTAATCACCGGAAACGAGCGTGCTCAAACCAGAAACACCGCCTGTTCCCAAGCGAGGCTTGACGATCCAGAAGCGAGTACCCTTGACGAGATGCGTCGCGCTCTCACGGTGCAGCCTGGCGGTGACGATCACGTCATCGAACTCTCCACCGACGTTGATCTGCTCGACCATTCCGATCGAGACACCGAGGTATCGAATCGGAGTCTTTCCCGCGGTGAGACCGTCGGCATTCTGGAAGCTGATCGTCACCGTAACGCCGCGTTCTTCCCAGGCGCGGTATGCAAGCGTGAGCCCGATGACGGCAGCTACCAGGGGAATGATCCAAAGGGTCGAGAAAGACAACCGCCCTCCCCTTTTCCCGCGTATGACGGCGGTAGGGAGTTCGTCCTCCACTTCATCTCGTGTGGTCGAATCACTCACCTGGCCTCCTTCCTTCATCCCAGATCACACGCGGATCGAAGCTCGACGCAGCAAACATTGTCAGCACAACGACGGCAGCGAAGCAAGTCGCCCCGATACCTGGATCGATTGTCGCGACCTCACCAAGCCGAACCAATGCCACCAGAATCGAGAGCATGAACATGTCGATCATGGACCAGCGACCGACATACTCGATGACGCGAAACAGGCGGCTTCGCTCCCGTCGGCCCAGCGCAGGGTCCACGTGCAGTCTGACGAGCAGGGCGCTGAGCCCAACGATCTTGAGCAGCGGAACCACGATGCTGGCAAAAAAGACCACGGTGGCGATCTCCCACATCCCCGACCCGTAGAGATGCTCGACACCGCTCAAGATCGTTTCGGACTGTGCCTTTCCGAGGATCGTCACCGTCATGATGGGAAAGTAGTTTGCCGGTACGTAGAGGAGTGCGGCGGCGATGAGCAGCGCCCAGGTACGCTGCTCCGGGTATGGCTTCCTCGAGCGCAGGTGCTCACCGCAGCGGGGACAGTGTGCAACGATCCCGTCTTCAAAAGACGGCATAATGGAGCGCAGCGTACAAACCGTGCAGGCGATGACAGCAGTCACGCTGGGACTCGTTCTTCTTTGATGGGAAGGCGATTCCAGATTTCTCGACTATCGACCGCGTCGTAGGACGCAGTCGAAGTGACAATCAGCCCCAGGTAGGCCCAGAATCCAGCGCCGAGATCGATATTCGCAAGCTGGCTCAACTTGATCACGGCCACGAAGATGCCCAATAGATAGACCTCGAGCATCGCCCACGGCCGAAGGATCTCGAGGTGCCGGTACAGAGGACCCAGATACGACGGCGCTCGCCCTCGGTGAGTCTGCCACAAGACCCAGCCGAACCCCGAGAGGTGGAGCAGCGGTGCCAGCACACTCGCGAAGAAGATCAGAAGCCCCAGGGGTGCGTAGCCGAGTTCGATCAGGTTTCCGACCCCGCTGATGATGCGATTTCCCTGATCGCGCCCCGCGAACTCGAAGGTCATGAAGACAGAGAAATTTGCAATCGCAAGCAGCAGGAGCGATGCGACCGTCAGCGTCAGTGCACGTTCGATCCCACCCGGCTTCTCTCGGTACAACACGAGAGTGCATCCGACACATCTCGCGGACTGTCCGGGCAAGAGTCCTATCCGCCGCTGGAGCAGACCACAGTAACAACACTCGATCTCGGTCTGTTGCGTCATGATGCCACGAGATGAAAGTAGCATGATCGGACGAGGATCATGGCCGCCTCCACACCGAGAAGCGGCCCTAACGCGACAAGTGGAACGGGGCGACTGCAGAAGCACGCCGCGGACGGCCGGCTCCGCGGTGGGTTCCGGGTTCGCGGTGCAGGTGCCCCCCATCGCTGGTCTTTGAATCCCGTATCGGGGCCGGTTCCCGTTCCTCTCAGCGAGTGGAGGGGAGCAGACCTTGCTCGAGGATCGCTTCGGCGACCTCGTGCGCCGCCAGGGCGTGACCCTTGGGTGCGTAGTCAGCCTCGGTTCTCGGCACCTTGTGTTCCAGAAGAACGTGGCGGAAAAAGAGTTCGGCGAGCACCGCCGCCACACAGAACGAAAATGTCACCAGGAGCAGCCGCGCCAGCCAGCGGCGGAGACCGCGCCGCTGGCTGGATTGGCCATCTCTACCCTTCTTGAAGCGGCTCACCGAAATTGGAATATACAGGCTGACGGCAGGCGGCCCGGATCGGGTGCCTTGGGATCCGCATCATCCGGGACCGAAATCGGCCCCTGCGCACACCAGAATTCGAAGTTGCCGGCTCCCATCTCGCAGAGTGGGACACCTGCAGGAGAGAGGGCTGCCTTGCCGCTGGAATCGGATCCGGTTGGCCGGTGGTTTTCTGGCGAGACGCCGGAGAGCCCAGCTAGCGCACTGAAACTACGCTCGCGATGTGCTGCACCCACAAGGGGATCAGACTCGCCCAGTACGCCACCATCCAGGTCAGACCGATGAGCCCGCCCCACGCCTTGGCACCGGTCCTCCGGTTCCGCCGGTGGATCGAGTCACGCAGGCCTTCCCGCCACCGGACCCGCGGCACCGAGCCGGTTGGCGGCTGTGTCCGAGCTTCTGCGCGCAGAGATCGGAGGTGGAAGACTTGCCACGGCAGATAGACACCGCCAAACAGCAGGCTCAGCCGAAGGAGGCCAAGACTGCCAACGGGCGTATCGCCCGCGGCGTACAGAAACGCGCTCGCCGTCGTGTTGGCGGCGAATATGATCAACCATCCCAGCTCTTCGTAGAGGTAGCGATCGAGGCGCTTCGTCAGGATCGCATTCCAGACGAATCCCTGTGAGATCAAGACTTGCACCACCATGACCCAGGAAAGGCCGTTGACCCAGCCGACCTGCTCGACGTTGAGCACGCGGATCACGTGGGAGAACTGGTAGATGTACGCCACCTCGGAAAAAGTCGCGAGAACACGGGTCAGGAAGATCGAACTGAGCGGATTGTCGTGGAAGACGATGTTGTCGAGATAGCGGTTGGGGAAGAGACAACGAAATGCGGAGACCGCGAGGAGGATCAGCCCGGGTACGACGACGTGCGGATCGGGAGTCGCCAGCGCAAGCAGACTTGCGATGAGATAGGCGTTTAGCAGGGCGCCGAGCTTCAGCAGCCAGAGGAGGGTCCTGAAATCACTCGGCATCGACGGCGAGACTCCCGCTGCCTGAAGGGGTCGCGGACACCGTCATCGAACCTCCGCGCGCCAGAGGAGACGACCGCCCGCGGGGTGGAAGTATACGCCTGAGGGCCGGGGGGCAAATTTCTTCCCACGCTCCATTCTCACCGGCTGTGCGAGGCGAAGGTTCGTGTCTCGTCGTTGCTGCCCTGGGGCTTCACGGAGACTCCCCCACCGGCCACAGATCAAGACTGAATCAGCTGATCAGGGGGCCGCCTTCCTCAATCTGCTATGACCTGGGTGCTTATGCGTTGTCCATTCGAAGCCGGACCACAAGGAGTGTAAACATGCAGAATGCTAATTGTTTTCGATCTCTTGTTTCAGCACCAGTCCTCGCGATCGCACTGGTCCTGTTGGCTGTTGGGGCCTGCAGTGAAGATCCTGAAGAAAAATTACGAGATGCCGGAAAGCAGCTCGATGCGGTGCAAAAAGACGCTCAGAGGGCTCAGCAGCGACTCGGCACTGACCAGCAGAAACTCGAACAGGCGCACAAGCAGGTAAGCGACGACCGCCAGGCTGTCGCCGATGCACAGGGCCGCGTCGCCGAAGCGAATGAGAACGTGCGCCACTACGCCACCGACGACGTGGTGTTCCGCGAAGTGCAGCGACGACTGCTCGATGATTCCAAGCTCGTCAATACGGCGGTTTCGGTGGGGGTGACCAACGGTGTAGTGACACTCACGGGCGACGTGCCGAACGCCGAACTGCGCACGCTCGCCGGCAAGCTTGCCGAGACCAGCACCGGCGTCGTGAAAGTCGTCAACGACATACAGGTTTCCGACCCGAGTCCCGCGAAGCCCGGAGGCCCGACCTCAGCCGACGACAAGGACGCACCGAGCGCAGATTCCGCGGCAAAGCCCGAGGCCGCAGCAAAGCCCGAGGCCGCAGCAAAGCCCGAGGCCGCAGCAAAGCCCGAGGCCGCGGCAAAGCCCGAGGCCGCAGCGAAGCCAGAAGCCGCAGCGAAGCCCGAGGCCGCAGCAAAGCCCGAGGCCGCAGCAAAGCCCGAGGCCGCAGCGAAGCCAGAAGCCGCGGCAAAGCCCGAGGCCGCAGCAAAGCCCGAGGCCGCAGCAAAGCCCGAGGCCGCAGCGACGAGTCAGTAGCGGAAATCCGGGCGGTGGCGGCCGGCAAGATCGCGCCCGGTCAGAACCCTCCGGGAAGATTCCGCCAGACCATCCAGATGACTTCATTGCTCCTGGACCTCCATCTCCCTCACTGGAGTCCTCGTCGGGCTCGCCGTGCCGTTCTACCTGTTGCGCGTTGCGCGACCGCTGCGCCGAGGCCGAGAGCGGCGAGTATCAGCAACCCGATCCCCGCGGCCCCAGATACAGGCACCTCCGTTGCTCGAGCAGGAACCACGAGGTCCACCAAGACAGGAAAATGGTCCGACGCATCCGTGCTCGCGCTCGCGGCCAAAGGACTCCCGATCAGGGTCAGACCGGGGGCAAGACCTTCATCCTGGGAGTCGTAGACCTCCGCCGAGACTCCCATCGATCCCAACGCTTCACTCACGAGAACGTAGTCGAGACGCCGGCCCGAGGACGGCCGGGTGGCGTCCGAGCCATCGAGCTGCAGGGCAGTCACGAGCGTCGCATTCACCCCCGTGGGCAATCGGAGGGATTGGAATGGGTCGTTGGAAATCCCCGCTCCCGCTAGCTGTAGAGCGAGGTCGGAACCCAGAGAGAACGACCCCGGGAGACCCGAGGGCAGACTGGTAACGGGGTTGGGGGTCTTGGGAACCGAATCCGCTTCCTCGTTCACATCCCCCATAATCACGTAGGCATCGACTTCACTGAAAAGATCGGCGATCGACTGGCCGATCCGAATCGACTCGATGGCGCGCCGAAACTCATCGTCGTTCCCCGTTCCCGACTTCCAGTGCTGCGTCACCAGCGTGAGATCCAGCGCATTGCCCGGAACATCGATGACAACTTCCAGTGGGAGACGCGTGATGTCGTTCGCAGCGGAATCGCCAGAGAGACTCGACGACGTGTGTTCGATTGCTGGGCCCACGAAGGCGTGTCGGCTCAATACCGCGTTCCGGTCGCTCCCGAACGGCGCACCGCTCGAATACGTGAGATACGGGTAACCGGCTTCAGAGGCGAGCTGCTCGAGGTTCGCCGTATCGGCGGCGCTGGCGATCTCATTCAAGGCAACCACGTCTGCCCCGATGCGACCGAGAACGTCCAGGGCCGCCTCGTACTCGGTCGTTCCGGCCGAACCGACTGTTTCGATATTCCAGGTGGCGATACGAATCTGAGTCTGTGCCTGGCCGCTATTGGGGAGCAGCCCGAGGCAGAGAATCCAGAAGATGAGCGCGCAGCGCCAGATCATGGACGGGACCTTGGGTAACGCTCATCGTACTCCCAGATGGAATCGCCCGCGATGGGCAAACGGCCGATCCCCGGCCGAATTCTGCCACGAGGACTCGCTATCTGGCGGAATGTTCCGGGTGGAGGTCGAGACGGTGACCGATGTTCGAAGTCGCCCGCGACCCGTCACGCTGCAGGGTACGCTCCACCGCGGCGCGCCTGCACACCGAAATGGACGAGCCCAGACACCAGGACGGCCCAGCCGAAGGGTGCCAACAGCGGCACGGGCGCCTCCGCCGAAGCACAGATCAGCAGGTCGTCGACCCCCCCCTTCCACGAGACTGCCATCGGCGGTTCCATCGGAGACCTGGAGGCGGAACTTAACACTCGAGCCCGCCGCCACCCGGGTCGTCGTCTCACGCCAGACTGCGTTCGTCGCGACATCGCCGATCGACTTCAGGCTGGAATAGCTGGTCCCGCTGTCAGTCGATATCTCGAGCAGGAAAAAGTCACCGGACGGGTCATCAGCGGTCTCGCTCTGGCCGTGGAAGTACCAGATCGAGACCTCGGAATCGACGCTGACCGGATAAACCGGAGACTCCACGATGCAGACGCCACCGTCGACATCTTCGTTTCCATTGCTCGTGTTGGTGGCAGTGAATAGGGCCCGGCCGACACCCGACGTGTGGTCGCCCGCCACCTGGGTAAGGACGCCGCCCGCGGACGACTGCTCGGTGGGAGTGGCGGTCACGAAGGCCCCCGCCGAACAGGTGGACGCGATGCTGTTGAGCCAGCCTGCGGGACCAGCCTCGAAATGCTCGTCGACGGAGCAGCCGACGGGCCACGTGGCCTCGATCGAATCGAACCAGTCTTCCGGGGTGCGAAAGTCCCGCTTCTGTTCGATGTGGATGAACCTTCCGCTGTAGCCACTCGCCGCAGTGCCACAAACCGACTGCAGAGCCACACCGTTCAAGAGACGTCCCTGGGTGTTGGTGGTGGCGTTGAGCGTACAGCTCGGCGTGCCTCCTGGAACGACCACAGCCCAGTCCGGGTGTTGCGCTTCGAGCTCCGCTTGCAGAGTCAGGATGTCCTCTCCGGCAGCGGGCGTACCGTTTCCAGGGGACCGGCCGTAGGTCATGTAGACGTCCACGCCAGGGCAGGTCGAGGCTCCCATGCCGTGAAATTGAATCACCACCAGTTCCTCGTGAAGCTGCTGCGTCTGGTACCACTCGAGCATCGCCTCGGTGGTGGTGTGGAACATATTCTCGACGTTGTGCGCAGCGTCGGATTCCCCATAAGAGCTTTGGCAAGCACTGATGGCATCGTTGGCGTTGCGGTGGCTGCCGGTCAAGAGGAAGCTTCGCGCCCGGGTCGTCTTGAAGACGCTTACCCCCTGAAGTGCGGTGTCGAGATCGTTCAGTGGGTGGGAAATCTGGATCGCCAGCTCGCGTCGCGGTTCGAGGCTGGTGACGAACGTTCCCCAGGCCTTCTTGTCCGGATCGCCGTTCTCGGCAATCTCGGCCAGCACACAGTACGTGTCGCCGTTCGAAGCATCGGTAAAGGCAGTGATCTCGTAGAGGCCGGAGAAGCCCGAGGGCAGCGCGACCGAGGCGCAGGCGCCGCTCTGGGTGCCGTCGAGCAACTCCTTCACCACTTCGTCCCAGTCGAGCTGTTCGCCGGGGCTCGGCACGCTAAAGCCGTTGCTGCCGCTGCGCGGCATGTGGTTCGAGTCGACGAGACAGGCGGTCAGCTCCTCGAGGGTCGTTGCCCCCGGGCATACCGCAACCGTTGCACCGATGTCGGCCGGCTGGAGGAACAGCGTCCCGACCGCGGTAGCAAGCAGCGGCGTGACCCCACGTTTGGAAATGACGCCCAACTTCATTTTTGTACACGAGGCATTTGCAGAGAACAACCGGAGCACCTGTCGCGAGCGGCTGATGGAACGCACCGCGGAAGTTGCTGGACAGCGCTTCAGAACGAGGAAAAGGCAATCGTGGTGTCTGCTTGGACGTATCGTTGCGCATGCAGTCGAGATCCGAATCCGCCCGCACTGTCCCGCGGCGGGCGCGTCCATCTCCGTCAGCCGGAGACGATCCCCTGCCGGGCCACCTCGCCCCTAGGTTTCGGGGCGAACCCAGCGTCCGCCTCGTCGAGTGAGCTCCGTTGCAGCGGCAGCAACCACGAGGGGCATCACCACAAAGGCGAATCGCGGGGTCGAGAAGAAAGCCACGTGCACCAGCGTGATCGTCACCACAGGAATCGCCAGGAGCTGGAACTCGAAACGCCGACGGCCGCTCACCGCGGCCAGGGCGCCCAGCAGCAGCAGCGGGAAGCGCAGGCCGAGGAGCAGATTTTCCCAGGCCGGTCGGGGGACGTCGAGCGGGTAGGGGCCCCAGAGTTCCCACAATGAGCTGGCGCGTTGGTGAACGAACTCGATCGGGTGCTCGGCGGCGAAGCGCAGATACGTTTGCATTGGCGCCGCGCGATCCGCTTCAGAGAACATCTCCTTGGACCAGCCGAATCCCGAGCTCGTGTCCGACACCGCGAGCAGAAGGTTCGAGCCGAGGTTGCGGCTCGGCTCCACCACACCAGCCAACAGAAGAATGGCGTAGGCCGCACCGACGCCTGCCGCTCCGGCTACAAGGCGCGCGAACCCGGGTCGCGCGTCACTGCGCAACGCGACCAGGGCGAAGACGCCCAGCAGAGCAGGCGTCAGGGTGCTCCGGAACAGTGCCGCAGCAGCGAGGCAGGCGGCCCCGGTGACGAAATGCCGGCGGCACAGGGCCAGCATCCCGCAGGCCAGCAGGAAGGCTGCCGACACATCAGAGAGCAAATAATGAACGTAGACCAGCTGATTCGGGAGAAACGCCAGTATCACAGCCGCTCCCAGCGCTCCCCGCTCCCCCGAGCCCAGTGAGCGCGCAATGCCGTGAGCGAGCGCCACCATGGCGGTGGAAAGAATCGCGTTGAGCGCGAGCAGCACCGCTTCCACGCGCGCGGAAGGGAACAAGAGCTTGGCCGCGGCCACGAGCAGCGGATAACCGTTCGGAAAGTGGCCCTCGGGATCACCGGCAAGGATCCGATCGGCCATCCGGAAGTAGACCGCGGTGTCTGGGGTAACCCAGTCGAAGCCCGCGCCGAATACCACGAACAAGCGCAGCAAAAGCGCAGCAAGCAGGATCCAACCGAGCAGTGGGCCCACCTCCCGCACCGAGTATAAGCCGCTGCGCTGCGAAGCGGAGTGCAGATCCAGCCGTGTGGAGACCCGAACTGCGTCTGCCGCGTCATTCACCTCATCGCATCAAACACCAGCGGGCCAGTCACCGATTACCTTCTCCGCCGCCAGCGCCTCGATCTCGTCTTCACCATGGCCGAGTTCGCGCAGGATCTCGGCGTTGTGCTCGCCGAGCACCGGTGCCGCGTGCTTCAACCAGTGGTCGACGCTCGCGAACCGGAAGGGCGCACCCATGGTCGCCTGACGCCCCACGATCGCGTGCCCGACTTCGTCCAGGAACCCGCGCGCGACGAACTGCGGGTGTTCGGCGAGGGTGCGCGGATCGACGACGGTTGCGGCCGGCACACCCGCCGCAACCAGCTCCGCCACGCAGGCGTCGCGATCGCACTCCGCGAACACACGGCGAAGCCCTTCATCGAGTTCGTCCTGCCGGCTGCGTCGCGAGGCCAGGTCCACACCGACCTGCGTGGCCCAGCCGGGGCGATCGAGCCAGTCCAGGAGCGCCTGCCATTGCGCTTCGCTGGCCACCGAGAGCGCGAGCCACTTGGGGCTCTCGAAAACGTCGTGACCGCGGCAGGGATACAGACCCTGGGGCGCGGCCTCCGGGCTGCGATTGCCCTGGCGCTGCATCAGGTTCCCGTACGCGGTGTATTCGATCACCTGCTCGGCGGTGATGTTCAGGGCGGCTTCGAGCATCGAGCACTCGACGAAGTGACCCCGTCCGTCCTGATCGCGCTCGGCCATCGCCACCAGCAGCGCGAAGGCCGCGTGGACGCCAGCCAGCGGATCGCACGGACCGCGCTGAATTCGCGGTTGATCGTCGGTGTGCCCCGTCAGCCACGAAAGGCCGGCCATCTGTTCCATGGTCGCCGCGAAGCCCACGTGTTCGCGCCAGGGTCCGTCGAGGCCGAAGGCGGGCATTCGGACATAGTGACAGCGGGGGTTCAGCGCCTGCACCTTTTCCCAGGTGATGCCGAAGCGGTCCATCACGCGCGGGCTGAAGTTTTCCACCAGTGCGTCGGCACCGGCAACCAGAGACTCGAAGATCGCCATCCCCTTCGGATGGGAGAGGTCCACCGTCAGCCCGCGCTTATTCGAATTGGTCGACAGGAAGATGAAGCTGCACTCCCACCATTCCTTGTGCTGCGAAGCAAACGTGCCGCCCAGGGCACGGCTCCCATCGATTTTCTGGATGGATTCGACGTGGATGACGTCGGCACCGAGCATCGCGAGGATGTGCGTGGCGATCGGACCCGCCCACCAGGTCGTCGCATCGAGGATGCGCATGCCCTCGAGCGGGAGACGGCACTCGCCGGAGAGCTTCGGTCGCTTCGGAGTGCGCGCTTCGATCCGGCCGCCGTGTTCGCCGAGGCGGGGAGCGCGGCGCGGGGAGCCGGGCGCCTGGCCGTCGATGCGATACGGGGGAGCCGGTCGCCTGAACCCGCCCGACGGATCTTCCACGAACACGCCGCGCGCCTGGAGCTGCTCGTGCTCGAGCACGGTCTCGCCGTTGCAGATGGGAGCAACGGGAATCCTCAACATCTGGGCCATCTCGACGATCTCGTCGGTCGTATGCGCCCTGGTAAAGCCGTGAACGATCTCTTGCCACTCATCGAGGCGCCCCAGGCGCTGGGCAAACTGGTCGAAGTCTCCGGACTCGCGGAGGTCGGGGCGTCCGATCATCATCAGGAAGTCCGACATCTGTTGCGCGGAGTAGGTGGTGAAGCCAACGAAGCCGTCGCGAGTGGGTTCGATGGACGGCGTCTCGAAGTTCGGCATCGTCCCCAATGCCGGGGGACGCCCCAGAATCCCCCACATCAGGTCGACGTGACAATTCGTGGCCAACGCCGTCACTTCCTGCAGGGAGAAATCGATGTGCTCGCCGTGGCCCGTCGCCTGGGCGCGCCGGATCGCCGCCAGCGCCGCCACCGCGGCGGAAGCCCCCCCAGACCACGCCGCGATGCTGCCGCCGGCCTGGAAGGGCTCGCAACCCGGACGCCCTCGCCCGCCGATCGAGCCGGCCTCGGCCTGAATCGTGAAATCCGTGGCGGGGCGTCCGGCCATGGGCCCCGTCAGGCCAAAGGGTGTGATCGACAGGATCACCAGGCCGGCGTGGCGGTCGCACAGCGCTCCGCGGTCGCAAGCGCCGGGCGGAAGGTCTTCGATCAACAGATCCGCGCTCGCGATCAGGGCCTCGCTCTCACCACGAGAAACCGCTTCGGCGCCGCCTCCTCGGAGCTCCGCTTCGGCGCCGCCTCCTCGGAGCTCCGCGTCGAGCGTGCCGACGACGCTTCGTTTCGAGGCGTTCAGATACCGGAAGAGCGCCCCGTCCTCGCCGCCGAGATCGGCCCGGGAAGCCGACCACTTGCGCAGGGGATCGCCGCCCGGTGCTTCGAGCTTGATCACATCTGCACCGCCGTCGGCAAAGAGCTTGGCGCAGTAGGGGCCCGCGATTCCGCTCGCGTGATCGATGACGCGCAGGTCCTTCAACCCGTGCACGACACGCCTCCCGTGAAGACACGAGCCCGAATCGGTACCGGGGGCGCGTGCTTCACCTCGGGGTCACGTGATCACCCATGCACCCGGTAATCATGGGAAGATCCAGATAGGTCTTGATGCCCGGGTTGCCGGCTTCGCACACCAGGGGCACCGCGTTGACCAGGTGGAAACCGGTCGTGCTGAGGCCCTGTGCCACCCGCTCGTCCTGCGACAGATTCTCCGGAAAATCGATATCGACGATCAGGTTCACGTCGCCTTCGATCTTGATCCGCCACCCGGAAGATCGCGGAATATCCATCTTGGTTTGGAGGCGAGTCTGCTCGATGTCGTCCACGTACCAGATCTGCTCCTCGATGATTTCCGTTCCTTCCCGGGTCGTTCCGATGTGCCGATAGTGGTTCAGGGCGATCGTGTCTTTCTCGATGATTCCCACCGCCGTCTCGATGGGCTGGTTCGCCAGGATGAAGTCGTGTTTCGCCTCGTAGGAAACGATTTCACTTCCCAGACCTGCAGCGATCATGTCGATCGGCTCGTACCAGCTCTTGGCAAGCATCTCCTTGATGCGGTTGTTCTCCGCTTCTTCCGGTGTCTTCCCGAGGTTCATCAGCTCCCGCATGACACCCTCGGAGCTGTAGGTGCGGCAATCTCCGCATTCGGTCATGGTGATCCGGTCGATCCGATTGCACCATCCGGTGAACGTCAGGGGGAAGCGCTCGGCAATGCCCCCGGGGTTGCACCCGGAGGCGTGCATGTTGACGTTGCCCTGCTTGCAGGCGACGTCGAGCGCGGCGGCCGTCGTGGGATTCTGGATGAAGGGGAACCAGTACGGGCAGGGTGTAATGACGTGCTTGCCGGACTCCAAGAGACGGCACATTTCACCGAGATCCCAGGGCATCGGACAGTAGATCACGCAATCGGCTTCGAGAGCCATGATCGAATCGATGTCCTGCGTTGCCACGACACCGGTGTCTTCCACTCCAATGATCTCGCCGGCGTCGCGTCCGGCTTTGGAGTCGCTGTACACCTTCACGCCGACGAGCTCGAGTTGGGGATGCCGGAGGATCCCCTTCAGCGCAGCACTTCCCACCACGCCGGTAGCCCACTGGATGACTCTGTATTTCTCCGCCACGAGACCTCCTCTGTCCAAATGGTTCACACGGGCTTGGCCCGCGGGCTTCCGCTTCGAGATTTCTCCCCGCTACTCGCCTCGGAAGAGCGGCGTGCGCTTCTCCGCAAAGGCCCGGGGTCCTTCGCGGGCATCTTTCGAAGCGAAGACGGGCCCGCCGTACTCGAGTTCCTTTGCCAGGGCGTCCGCCTCGCTGTAGCTCTCGTCGATCTCGCGCAGCACGCGCATGAGCGCGCGAATCGACAGCGGGCCGTTGGCGCAGATTTCCGCGGCAATCTTCTTCGCCTCGGCCAGAGCCTGACCGCTGGGAACGACGCGGCCGACCAGTCCGAACTCGAGCGCCTCCTGCGCCGTGACGTTCCGCCCGGTCAACAGGATCTCGGCCGCGAGGGTGTAGGGAATCTGTCGCCGCAGTCGGACGCTGCTGCCGCCCAGGGGAAAGAGCCCGCGTCGGGCTTCGGTGACGCCGAAGATCGCATCCTCCGCAGCCACTCGAATGTCGGTGCCCTGGAGGATCTCGGTACCCCCGGCGACCGCGAAGCCTTCCACTGCCGCGATGATGGGCTTCAGCGGGCGGTTGTGCCGGAGCAGTGCCTGCCAGTGGACATCCGGCACCTCCGCCATCAGCTTCTGGAACTCTTCGTCCGATTGACCGCCGCCCATCGCCTTCAGATCGGCACCGGCACAGAAGACGTCGCCGCGGCCCGTGAGGATTGCAACGCGCAACTCCGGATCCTCGTCGAGCAGACGCCACCCGCGATACATCCCAGCCAACATTCCGCCGCTGAGTGCGTTCTTCGCCTCCGGCCGATTGAGGGTGATGGTGAGCACGTGGCCATCGCGCTCGACCAGGCAGTGGTCGGGGTTCATGGGGGGCTCCTCCGTCCTGGGCGCTCGAAAGGCCGAAGTGCTGCTCCGCGCTGGCAGCGCCATCGACCCGCTGCATAATACACGCGAACGCCAGGCCAGCGGCAACTCGCGGCGTGTATGGTACGTCGGCGTCCGCTGGGGACGGAACCGAAGGAGCGAAGATGAGTTCAGCGCAAGAGACCCCGGTCCTGGTCGGGGTTGGCCAGATTTTGCAGCGCCTGGAAGATCCGCAGGAAGCGGCCGAACCGCTGGAAATGATGACTTCGGCGCTCCGGCAGGCAGGAGAAGATTCCGGCGCTCCGAAGCTGCTGCAGCGTGCGGATTCGATCTACGTACTTCGCGGGGCGTGGGGCTATGGAGACCCCGGGCGCGAGGTCGCGCGCAGGCTCGGCGCAACGCCGGGCGAAACCGTCGGCACTCCGTACGGCGGAAACTTCAGTCAGGCCTGCGTAATCGATGCTGCGCGCAAGATCCAGGCCGGGCAACGCGGGGTCGTCCTGATCACCGGGGCGGAAAACGGCCGCAGTCACAAACAGGCCCAGCGCCAGGGAGTTGCGCTCCCCACGACCGAAGCCCCCGGAACCCCGAACCGGATGCTCGGCGACGACAAGCCCCTCTTCCACGACGCAGAACTCGCGCGCGGAATGAATAGCGCCAGTGACATGTACGCCATCATCGAAAGCGCGATCCGTTTCGCGCGCGGCGAGTCCCTGGAGACCCACGCCGGGCGCATATCGACCCTCTGGTCGGGCTTCAACGCGGTCGCGTGCGAAAACCCCAATGCCTGGATCCGCAAGCCCTACTCCGCACAGGAAATCCGCCGTGCCGGGCCCGACAACCCGATGATCTCTCACCCCTACACGCGCTTGATGAACGCCAATGCCCGCGTCGACATGGCGGCGGGGCTCCTGCTCTGCTCGCTGGAGACGGCACGGGATGCGGGCGTGCCCGATGAGAAGCTCGTCTTCCTGCATGCCGCGACAGAAGCCAACGACACGAACTTCGCGTCCACTCGCGCGGAGTTCCACCGTTCTCCCGCGATGCGCGTCGCAGGATCCCGCGCGCTCGAACTCGCGGAGAAGACAATCGCTGAGATCGATCATGTGGATCTCTACAGTTGCTTCCCCTCCGCGGTACAAGTGGCGGCAACGGAGCTAGGTCTTCCCGAGGACCGTCCGCTCACCGTCACGGGGGGACTCACGTTTGGCGGTGGACCGCTGAACAGCTACGTGCTTCACGCGGTCGCGCGGACGGCTGAACGCGTCCGGGAAGATCGCGGCTCCACGGGTTTCGTCAGCGCCAACGGGGGCTGGCTCGCCAAGCACGCCTTCGGGATCTACTCCTGCGAGCCTCCGGCCGAGGGATTCCGCTACGAAAACCTGCAACAACAGGCCGACGCCTTCCCGCTGCGCGAAGCCCTGGTCGAGTGGACGGGACCCATCACGGTCGAGGCCTACACGGTTTCGCACCGGGCCGGCAGAGCGCACAGGGGCCAAGCCGCCTGCCTTACCGATGACGGTCGCCGCACCTGGGGAACCGTGGAAGAACCCGCCGTACTCGACGCGATGACCCGCGAGGAATTCTGTGGCCGGCGCGGACACCTCGACGGCAACGGCGGGCTCAGCGTCGATTAGAGCCCTCGGTTCGACAGGGAAGAATTCTGCGCATGAATTCAATTCTCGGGAGCATGGGCAAAACTCCCACGCACCCGACCCGATTCGAGCCCGGCGAAACCTCTCTCTGGGGCACCGGCTTCAACCGGACTGCGCGCGCCGCCCGGGTCCGATGGAAACGCGTACGGGAATCGAACTCATGCGCGGGATCCCGGTGTGGGGCTCCTCGTAGTCGAATTCGCCGCTCGCGAGGGCGCCGGTGTGATTGCCCATCGAATAGGCTTGCGGTTCTCCCGGGTCGGCGCCGGCTTCGAGCCGATCGAGGTCGATTCCGTAGCCGTGGCTCATCGAGACGAGGCCGCGACGCAGGTCTTCCGAGGCCTGGACGACCGCGTGTACGGTTGCGCGCCGGGAGGTGATCGCCACCAACGCACCGGGCTCGACGCCGAGCGCTTCCATGTCGGCCGGATGCATGTACGCGGGGTGATGCGGTCGTTCGCGGACCAGCTTCGGCTGGTCTCGGCCGAGCGAATTCAACGTATTCGGCTGACGCCGGCTGATGAGACGGAACGGAAATTCAGCGTCGCCTTCGAAGTCACCCCGGCGAGCCGCAGCATCGAGCTGTTCCATCATGGCTTCGTTTCCGAGCTCGAGGTAGGCCTCGCAGTTGGGGTCTCTGGGCAATACGACCGAATCCGGATCTTCGTAGACCCGACCGGCGTGGTGCTTGCGAACTTCGGCAAGCGGAACTCGGGAACCCTCGGTCAGGATGTCGAACAATTCGTCGGTGGTCGGCGCGTTCTGCATGTCGAGTGCGACCAGCCGACTTGGAGGATCTCCGGGAGTCCGCAGGATCCCCACGTAAAGCTGCAGCTCGAGCCCCAGCTCGCGTCCGAGCCGATAGAAGAACTCCCAGTCTTCGAGGAGCTCAGAGCCTTCGGGCGGTTCGACGAGCGCCTCGCGATACGCGGCGTACGGGAGCGGGTAACCCCAGCCCGGCGCGTGGGACTCGAGTTCTTCGAAGTCATAGGTGAGCGCTGGAATTTCCGGTGTGAGCTTGGGAGGAATGACGTAGTCCGCGTAGCGTGCGGTCTGGTTGAGCTTTGGATCGAGCACCACGAGCAGGTCGAGGGCCTCGAGGGCCGCCCGGGTCTTGATCTGATCCGGCCACGCCGTCAGTGGATTGCCGCCGAGGCAGATCAGCGCGCGGATCTGCCCCTCACCTTCCAGCAGGATCTCGTCCGCGAGAGCTGCCGTGGGCAGGCCGCAGGCCGTGTTGGAGAGTCCGCGAATGCGAAGTTTCGGAGGGAAGCCCCATGCTGCAGTCGGAGCCAACGGCTGGGCGCGTCGCGGGCCCTGCGGCACCAGCACGCCGGGATTCGGAATCGGGTCTCCGGCACGCGAGCGAAAGCCGCACAGGGTCACCAGGCAAGCCAGCAGGTACTCGGCCAGTGTGCCGCGAGGAGACATATTCGAACCGGTCCCCGCGCTGGCGCCACCCGTCGCAGCCGATGCGAAGACGCGCACCGCCTCGATCAGCTGAGCTGCTGGAATATCGGCGCGCTTCGCCACGAGCTCGGGTGTGAACGGCTCGACGTAGCGGCGGAGCACTTCCAGATTCTGCGTATTCTCCTCCACGAAGCGTTTGTCGTAGAGGCCCTCTTCGAGAACGATCCGAACCATGCCCGCCAGGATCGCGGCGTCTTCACCGGGAACGGGCTGAAGATGGATCAGCGCCTTCTTTGCAGTTTCGGTCCGACGCGGGTCGATCACGATCATCTTGATGCCGCGCTTCACCGCGCGGTGTAGATGCCAGTTCGGATTGATGGTGGGAATTCCGCCGAGTCCCGAGACGGCGGGATTCGTCCCGATGAACAGCCAGGTCTCGGCCTCTCCAAAGGCCGGACTCCCGCCGTGCCAGCGTCCGTGGAGCGCCCGGGCCAGGAGCTTTCCCGGCTGATCGATCGAGCCGCAGCTGAACGTCATGGGGGAACCCAGCGCGTTCATGAACGAACCGGACAGCATGCCTCCCGGCGGTGCGAGGGCGTAGGTTCCAGCATAGAGCGCGACGGAGGCGGGTCCGTGCTCGTCCACGATCGCGCGCAGGCACTCGGCGATCTCCGAGATCGCGGTCTGCGACGCAATGGGCTCGAAATCGCCGCTTGCGGTTCTGCGCAGCGGACGCAGCAGACGGTTCGGTCCGTAGAGATGCTCGGCGACGTCACGTCCCTTGGAGCAGGTGTATCCGTGCGAGGCGGGGTCGTCCTTGTCTCCCACGAGGCGCACGACACGGCCGTCCCGGATTTCCATGAAGACGCCGCAAGAAACCATGCAGGTGCGACAAATTCCGCGCGTCTCGGGTTTGTTCGCCGCAGTCGTCATGTCGGTCACCCTCGTGCAACCCGTGTCGACGGACGCCCGGAGAGGGTGTCAGACAAGGGCCGGAAGAACAAGCGAGCAGGCAGAGCAAAGGCACAGCGGAAAGCCGCCACTTCTCCGCAATACCCGCCGGAGAGTGTGCAAGATCCCGGGATCTCCGCCGCGCTCCAGTTTCGAGTCGACCTCGAAGTTCGCCGGCGTCGATCGATGCCCGGGCCTTCTCGGCATAGCGCCGCATTTTGGTCTCGAGCACCTGCATGTCGAAGTCTTTTTTCTTGCGGATCTCGAGTACGCGCACGCCTTCCCGAACCGCCCGGAAACCTCGCCACCTCGCCCTCGATTCGGCTTCCGCCCGCGTGCATCAATCGCACTCTTCGGGAAATTCGACATCGAGCGTGACCGCTTCCCATTCGGCCACCGACGTTTGCAGCGCTTCGAGCTTTTCTCGAAAGGCAGCGTAGACATCGCGCCCGAGCAGCAGATGGAGGGGGGGCTCGGCCAGCTGGCTCAGCATCACGACCGCGTCTCCAATCCGCTTCGGGTCCCCGGGATTCGGCGCCTTCGCCTCCCGGATCATCCTGCGGCGAACCCCCACCGTATCGTCGTAGTCCGCAATCGTCCGCGTCGATTCCTTCATGGAACGCGTGGACCAGTCCGTGCGAAAAAATCCGGGCTCGATGGCAGTCACCCGGATGCCAAACGGGACGAGTTCTTTCGAGAGTCCTTCCGACAAGGACTCGAGCGCAAACTTCGATGCGCTGTAGTAGACGTTTCCCGGATTCGAGATCAAGCCCGTGGTCGAAGAGATGTTCACGATGTATCCAGAGCGTCGCGCACGCATCCCCGGTAACGCCGCCTTGATCATCGCCACCGGGCCGAAGAAGTTCGTGTCGAACATGGTGCGAACCTCTGCGTCCACCCCCTCCTCGACCGCGCCGATATACCCGTAGCCGGCATTGTTCACGAGAACGTCGATCCGACCCCAGGCGGACTCCGTCGCTGCAACCGCCGCGTCGATCTGCGTCTGCTCCGTGACGTCGAGGGAGAGCGCGATCGTCTGATCCGGGTATTCGAGAGCCAGATCCTCGACGCGCGCGGCATCGCGGGCTGTGAGTGCAACGCGCTCGCCAGCCCCGAGTGCCGCGCGAGCGATCTCGCGACCGATTCCCGTCGAACAGCCGGTGATGAGCCAGACCGGTCGGTCCCCAACGTTGGTGGACATCCGCAGCTCCCTCGTCCCGAAATCAGCCTTCCGGCAATCGTCTCATGTAGCCCGCAGCGCGAATTGCGCACTGTTGGGCGCGCTCTTCGGGTGTCACGAATATCGTGTCTTCGGGCAGTGCATCTCGCAACTTCGACAACGAGACGACCCGACTCGCAGCACCGACCTCGGGAGCGGGACGTTCCCCCGGAAACTCGGCCCAGCGCAGCGTCAGGATGCCTTCGCGCATGTCGCAGGGGTCGAGCCAGTTGTGAACGCCCGGATCCTGTTTCGCGAGAACGAAGCTATAGCCTCCATCGGCGTTCGGGACGGATTGTGCCAGGTTGAGGCTGCTCGTCCGGTGAACGATGTCGTTCGTGGTGCCCCAGCAATTGGTGATGGGAGCGACGAAGTAGCCCGCGCCGCCGGTGTTCACGTCGACCACCAGCGCCTGGTCTTCTTCGAGATCGAAGTGGCCGAGAATGTAGATCTGGTTGCGGAGAGCGCCGTCCGTTTCCCGGTCGATCTTGAACTGGAGTTCATTGGCCGGCTTGTCGTAGGCCTGCTGGTTCCAGCGCACGGTGCTGTCGGCGTAGCGGAGCATGAAGGCGGCGGTCAGCTCCGCCTGCTCCTCGAGCCCGATTGGGGGCCGTGACGGCTCCCCGCCGAGCCGCTCGATCTCGAACTCGTTCGGCGTCTCGACGGACCAATCCTGCACCACGTCCCGGATGTAGAACTCCTTGGCCGCGGGGGCCGAGCGGATGTGGTTCGGGCGGTCTCCCGCCGGATCGGCGTCGACCGTGATCGTGAAGCGACGCTCATCGTCCAGGCAAAGCTCGCTGCCATTCAACACGTCGACCGTATTGAAGCTCTCATCCCAGAGCGTGAAGTAGTTCTCCGAGAGACGCGCCTCGGCGACCCGACCGGAAATCCGGTAGCGCTCATCGCCGGCGATCGGGATGACCCGGTAGATCGAGTCCGGGTTGTCTATTCCCCAGCGCGAGCCCGGAATGCGCAATTCCCCGAGCTTGTGCTCCAACCGGGTGATCGCGACGACCTTGGGGCGCAGCGGATCTCGATTCAGCGACCATACGGCCGCCGCGAACATCACCTCCTCGAAGGCGGCCTCGAAGCAGTTCCGCATCTCCGGACTGGGGCTTGCCTTGGCCAACCAATGCTTCGAGACGCGGTCGAAAGCCGCCTTCACGACCGGGTGTTCGGTCAACTCGAGCGCGAGCCGTTCGTGTTCGTGCTGGATCGGCGTCGCAACCGGGTGATTCATCGGCGTGTCCTCTCTGCTCCTCGGTCGGTTGCCTTTGATGCACCGAGCGAGACATTCTACTCTCGAATTCCCTTTTACTCTCGAATTCCCTTTAATTGGGCTCTCGAACCGAGGAAGTGCTGAAATGAGGCGCAAATCTGCTGAGAATCGGTCGGCCTTCGATGCTGCGGATCTATTGGCAGAGGCGCAGGCAAATACGGGCCTGAGCGATTTCGGCGATGACGAGTTCCGCGAGCCCCTCGGCGTGCTCCTGAGGTCGCTGAGGGAGGAGGCGCCTCTGAACGAACTGGGCCGATTGGTTCTCAGGAGCCGGATCCTCGAGAGCCTCGAAACCCGCTTGAAGACCCAGGACTGGATCACCCGGCATCCCGAGATCCTCGATGAAGAGATCGGTGCGCCGCTGGTCGTGATCGGATTGATGCGAACTGGGACCACGATGCTCCACCGCATCATCGCGAGCGATCCGCGCAATCACGCGGCCCTGTGGTGGGAAACGCGGTTCCCCGCACCGCATACCGGGACGAACTGGAACGAGCCCGACCCGCGCATTCCGATCGCCGAAGCCGAAGTCGCCGCAATTCTCGAAGCCGACCCGAGGCAGGCTTCCATTCACCCCTGGAACGCCCAGGCGCCCGACGAGGAGATCATGCTCCTCGAACATTCCTTCCTGTCTCACGTGCCCGAGGCATTCGCCAACATCCCGACGTACCGGAACTGGCTCGACGAGCAGGACTGGACTCCGGCATACCGCTACCTGAAAAAACTCCTTCAATTTCTGCAGTGGCAGAAACGGCAGCGCAACGACATCCGCGGGCGCTGGGTTCTCAAGACGCCCGGCCACCTGGGATACGTGGACACGCTCTTTTCCGTCTTCCCCGACGCGCGTGTGATTCAGACTCACCGCGACCCACTCGATACTATTCCTTCAGCGGCTTCGATGAACCACGCCCTGTGGGCACTCTACAGCGACGACCAGTCGGCGAACGAAGCGGCTTCTCAATGGCAGAAACGCCTGGCATGGGGAACGCTTCGGGCCATGAAATCACGCGAGCGATGGGGCGAGGATCGCTTCGTCGACATCTGGTTCCAGGAAGCGCTGAAAGATCCGGTCCGCGAAATCGAGCGAGCGTACGGCGTCTTCGGGATCGAAATGACGCCCGCGGCTCGGGTCGGGATGCAGGGCTGGCTCGCCGACAATCCACGTGACAAACGACCGTCCCACCAGTACACGCTCGCGGAGTACGGCCTGACCGAGACGAGCATCAAGCAGGACTTCGCAGCGTATCGCGCGAAATTCATCGAGCCGCACCGGGACGCAACCTCCCCGCCGCGACCCGGCTGAGGGCCTGCCCGCGGCCGCATTCCCGAATCACGACGGAGAGCGCTCGTGCCCGGACAGCACATGGTCCGGCCCTGTTGTCGCACCTGTCTTGCGGCTTGCGGAGTTCTGATCGAGCTGGAGAGAGATGGCGTCGTCAGGGCGAAGGGTGATCCCGACCGCCCGCTTTCGCGGGGCCTACATCGGCACGGGGCCTGGTTTCGATTCGCTCGGAATGTTCACCGCCAATACGCTCGCCTCGACCCGCCCCACAGAGCGCCTGGGTGGGCGGGACCCAGGCGCGAGGCGCACCCTAGATCCCAGCGACTTCGCGCAGTGCCGCGCGCGCCTCGAGATCCTCGATCGCGCACTCCGCGCGCTCCAGGAACGCGGCGGAAGTCCGCGCCTGCGCGGGAATTGCATTCTCCGGAAAGGTCACGGTCGGACAGGAGGCCGGGACGTTGTACGCGGCGTGCACGCGGTGGAGCAGCCACGCCTCATCGAACCCGATCGGCTCACCGCCGAGCTCGCGGCGCGCCTCCAGGTAGCGTTCGAGGAGCTCTCGCTCGTGCTTGCGCCGGTTTGCAGGGGAGAGCGCCATGCAGATGAAGTAGCCGACGTCGCGCAGCGGCGAACCGAGGTGGATGAGTCCCCAGTCGAGGAAACCCGGTCGCCCGTGATCCTCGAAGAGGTTTCCGATGTGGCTGTCGCCCTGCAACACGGTGACCGAGCCGCGCTCCCATACTTCTTCCAGCGCGGATTGCTTCTCGATGTAGAGCCCCGCCAGCTCGGCGAATGCATCGGTCAACCGATCGCGGTGGTGGTCGAGCCCGTACTGGAGCAACGTCGTCCCGAAGTCACTGCCCCGAGGCATTCGATCCACCCACCCCGCCTCGCGCGCACGGATTTCGTCGTCTTCGTAACGGACGTGCAGCGCGGCGTAGTCGCCCATCGCAAGCACTGCCTGTTCGAAGCTCAGGGCGGCAACCGTATCGGGAATGGTGCATCCCGCGGTATCGAGATCCTCGATGAGCAGAACGAACGAACCCGAGGCTTCTTCGAACCGCGCGACGTAGGGACACGGCACACGCATGGGAACGCGGTCGGCGAGAGTCCGGTAGAAAAGTGCCTCGCGGCGTCCCATTCCCGTTTTGTTGACCGCTTCGCGGCGAGACGGGTCCTGGGGGGGGAGCTTCAGGAAGGCGACCTCGGGCAAGCCGCAATCCACCGCATGTTCGAGACGCAAACGGGCATGCGAATTGGTGCCGTGCCGGACCTCGAGCACCTCGACGGAAACCACCGCTGCGGCTGGGAACCGCTCGCGAAGCGCCCCAGTGAGCCACCCGGGAGAAATACAATCGGGATCCATGGGGAGTGCGGACGAGGTGCTCATGGTGCCAATGGGTCTCACTCCAGCGTGCCGATGCAAGGACACACTATACTCGCGGCTCGATTCGAGCCGCTTTTCACCCATTCTCGGAGGCCCCCATGCGCACCGATCTCTGCGACCTCTTCGGCATCGACGTTCCGATCTTCGCCTTCAGCCACTGTCGCGACGTCGTCGCTGCGGTCACCAACGCCGGCGGCCTGGGGGTTCTGGGCGCCCTGGTCTTTTCTCCGAAACAGCTCGAGCTCGAACTCAGGTGGATCGACGACAACGTCGACGGGAAGCCCTACGGCGTCGATACGGTGATGCCCATGAGCTATGCGGGGAAAGACGAGGGCCTCGGAAAGACCGACGCCGAGACCGGTGAGGTCGATGCCAGCGTCTTCCAGAACATGATCCCGGAAGAAACCAAGCAGTGGATCGAACACGTGCTCGAGGAATACGAGGTACCGCCGCTTACGAAAGAAATCAGCGACTCGGGCGTTGGCGGTGGCAGCACCGGGCTCCTGGGTTGGACCGACGGCGGCGGACGCAACCAGGTCGAAGTCGCCCTGCATCACAAGGGCGTAAAGCTGCTCGTAAATGCACTCGGCCCGCCGCCGAAAGACGTCGTCGACCTGGCCCACGCGCACGACGTGAAGGTCGCGGCGCTCACCGGGGCGGTAGAGCACGCCCAGCGCCAGAAGCAAGCCGGGGTCGACATCATCGTCGCCCAGGGAACCGAAGCAGGCGGCCACACGGGCGAGATCGGTTCGATGGTGCTGATTCCGGACATCGTCGACGCCGTGGCGCCGACACCCGTGCTCGGTGCCGGCGGCATCGCAAACGGCCGCCAGGCCGCCGCCGCCATGGCACTCGGCGCTTCCGGTATCTGGACCGGATCGGTCTGGCTGACCGTGCGCGAGGCCGATGTCTCTCCCCTCATGAAGGACAAGCTCTTCAGCGCGCGGCCGAAGGACGCGGTGCGTTCCCGCTCGCTTTCCGGCAAGCCCGCGCGACTGCTGCGAACCGCCTGGACCGAAGCCTGGGAACGGGAGGACTGCCCCGGAACTCTGCCCATGCCGCTGCAGTACATGGCCTGCTCCGAGGCGCTGACCCGGATCGGACTCGCGGCGCGCAAGGAAGGCTCCAAGGCCCGCGAACTGGTCGGTTTGCCCGTCGGGCAGGTCGTGGGCCGCCTGACGGAAGAAGTGAGCTCGGCCGACGTGATCTACCAGTTCATCGACGAATTCGTCGAAACCACAAACAGGCTGCAGCGAACCCTGGACGCGGCCAACGCGGAGTAACGGCACCCCATGAGCACTGCCGACCGCTAACGCGTCATCTCCGCCGGCTGCCGCGCTGCCACGCGCGTCGGACTAGCGTGCAGCGCCCTGGTCTAGCAGTGCACGCTTTCTGCCCTCAGGCGGGCGAGGCGATCAATTTCGTCTCGAGGTACTCCTCGTAGCCCATGCTGCCGTTCTCCCGGCCCAGACCGCTCTCGCGGTAGCCTCCAAAGGGCGCATCGACCGCGAAGTACTGCCCGCCGTTGACCGACATCGTGCCCGTGCGAATCCGGCGGGCAACCGCGTGGGCGCGCTCGGAATCCGCTCCCGTCACCGCGCCCGACAGCCCGTAACGCGAGTCGTTTGCGATCCGCACGGCATCGTCATCGTCTTCGTAGGGAATCACACAGAGCACCGGACCGAAGATCTCATCCTGGGCGAGCGGGCTCTCGTTCGAGACGTCCGCGAACACGGTGGGTTCGATGAAATAGCCACGGTCAAACCCCTTCGGAACCCCCCCGCCGCAGACGAGCCGCGATTGGTGCTTTCCGGCCTCGATGATTCCCAGGATCCGTTCGTGCTGCGACTTGCGAATCACCGGACCCATCATGTTCTTCGGGTCACGCGGATCACCGTACGCAACCGCCTGGACCCCCTTCACGACGGCTTCGACTCCCTCTTCGTAGCGAGCCCGCGGCACCAGGATGCGGGTCAGGTTCGAACAACCCTGGCCGGCGTGTGTACAGCCCGCCAAGAAGGAAGCCGCCGCCTCGGCCGGATCGATATCGTCGAGCACGATGTGCGCACTCTTGCCGCCGAGTTCGAGGAAGAGCTTCTTGATGTTCGATGCGCCCACTTCCATGATGCGTTTACCGGTTGCCGTAGAGCCGGTGAAGGAGACCAGATCGACGCGCGAGTCCGCAACGAGGCGCTCGCCGATCGTGTGGTCCGAAGACGTGATCACGTTGACGACGCCCGGCGGTATGTCGGTACGCTCGGCCACCAGGCGACCAAAGGTCGTTCCGCACCACGGCGTGTCGGGGGGTGGCTTCAAGACCACCGTATTGCCCGTTGCCAGCGCCGGACCGAGCTTCACCACGATGAGGTGCAGCGGGACGTTCCAGGGCGTGATCGCGCCAACGACCCCAAAGGGCTCGCGGCGCACGGTGCGCCGCGTGGCCCGGCCCATCACCTCTTTGACCGGGAGCTCTCTCTCTACCTCGAACGCGTCGATCTGGTCGCGCCAGTACGCGAGATCGCCGACGAGCGGATCCAACTGGTACCACTGGGTAAGCGCAACCGGTACGCCCGCTTCCAGAACGAGGATGGTGCGAAGGGTCTCGATTTCTTCCGCAAGCGCATCCCGAAGCTGCCCGAGACAGCGCTTGCGAAACTCGGGGTTCGTCGACCAGTCCGTCTCGTCGAAGGCCCGGCGCGCCGCGGCGATCGCGGCGTCCATGTCCGCTTCCGTCGCGTCGGCGCAGCTGCCGAGCCGCTCCTCGGTCGCAGGATCGAGGTTTTCGAAACGCCCGCCCCCCGTGGCTTCGCGCAGGGTGCCGTCGACGAGCAGCCGTTCTTCGGGGTCAAGCGGTGCGAGTTCGCCCATGGGTTCTCCAGTTCGAGGCTTCAGACGCGGAAGGTGTGCCCGCCATCTACAGTCAGGATCTGACCCGTCATCCAGGCGGAGGCATCGGACAGCAGAAATACGCAGGTTCCACAGAGATCTTCGGGCTGCCCCCGCCGTTTCAGAGCCATCTGTGACACGATGCCATCGATCACCTCGCCCGGCACGCCGCCGCGCAATGCTTCGGTATCCGTCGGGCCCGGAGCGATGGCGTTGATCCGGATATTCATATCGCCCAGTTCGGTCGCGAGATCGCGCGTGAGGCCGTTGATCCCGAGCTTGGTGATTCCGTAGGTTCCGGCCGGCATCCACGCGGCCGTCGAAGACTGGTTGACAATCGCGCCGCCTCCGCGCTCGCGCATCGACCGGAAACAGGCACGCACGCAACGCAGCGCGCCATGCATGTTGATGTCGAAGATCTTCAGGTAATAGTCGAAGTCTCCACGCAGCAGCGATTCGTGCTTGATGCCACCGAAGAGCGCCGCATTGTTCACGAGTCCGTCGATGCCGCCGTACGTCGCGACCGCGGCTTCCGCCATCGCTCTGCAGGATTCGCCGGAGGCAATGTCCACGCCAACCGCCACCGCATCACCACCCGCACCCTGGATCGACTCGGCAACGCGCTTCGCACCGCCCTCGTCGAGGTCTGCCACCACGACCTTTGCGCCCGCTTCGGATACGGCCCGGGCGTAGCCCTCGCCGATCCCGCCAGCGGATCCCGTCACGATCACGACCTTTTCCTCGAGAACACCGCTCATCGCACGTCCTCCTTGTGCATTCAAGTCTACCCCGGCGAGTTGGGCTCGCGGCACAAAAGGAGTGGCGCACAAAGTGTCAGCCGACCTCCGGCACCCCTCGCCGCGAAGCCTCGTAGGACTCCCGGCTGATTCGATAGCGCGAAATGGCATAGACCCCGGCGAGGGCAAAGGGAGCTGAGACCAGGCTCAGCACTCCGAGCCGCACGATCAAGTCGGGAATCACCGCCGCCGGATCCGCTTTCAGGGGAAACCGGATCAGGTCGATACCCACACCCACGAGAAAGTGCCCGCCGGCCGAACCCAGTTTGCCGGACAGGGCGGTGGCGGCAAACAAGATTCCCTGTTGGTTCCGCCCGGTGCGCAGAAACTGGTCGTATGCGACATCGGCCATCATCGAGCCCGCCGAGGTGTACCCGACACCGGCCATCACACCCATGGCGAAGAGCAGGCTCGACACGATGTACAGGAGCAAGGCTTCACCGTTGGCCGGAAGCAGGTCCATGAGGCGCAGAGCCACGGCAGCCGAACCGGCGACACTCGATACCAGACACGCCACGAGCAGACTGGGTTTCTTGTCGAAATGCCGGTGCAGATAGCCCGAGAGAAGAACGCCGACCCCGAAGCCGATGGCCAGCGCAATGAACAGGATCGAGATCTGACCGGTGCTGAAGCCCCAGAAGAAAACGTTCAGGTGCGTTCCGAGCGTCGTCCCGATCGAGATCGATACAGCGAACGCCGACGTTCCGACGAATAGCGCGCGGAACGAATGATTCTCCCAGGCCAGACGGAATTCCTCAAAGGTCGCCCGCAGTGAGAAGGGCTGCGGGTTCTCGGGCGGAGCGGGCAGGTGAGGGATTTCGCGCCGCGTTCCCCACGCCGAGTACCAGACCGTGACGAACATGACGAGACCAGTGAAGAATGCAAACGCCGGGTAACCGGACGGATCGAGCAGGCCGTTTCGGAACGCGGGCGTCTCCGGGAAAAAGAACTGGAGGCCCAGCAAGATGACACCGAACCCTCCGACCATACCGGATAGGGTCCGGTACTGGACCACGGAGGTGCGTTCGGCGTAGTCGTCACTGAGTTCGGCGCCGAGCGCCATGTGCGGCACGTGGTAGAGCGTCATCGACGCGCGCACGAGCACGGCAAAGCCCAGGAACCAGAGAAATAAACCGGTCTGTCCCAATTCCGAAGGGGGGAAGAAGAGCAGAAACCAGGCCAGAGCCAACGGGGCCGCAGCGGCGTACATGAAGGGATGCCGGCGCCCAAGGCGCGACTTCCAGTTGTCCGAAAGATGACCTGCAATCGGATCCGTGAATGCGTCGAAGACGAGAGCGGCCGCCACCGCCAGACCCGCCAACGAACCGGAGAGGCCCAGGACTTGCGTGAAATAGAAGAACGCAAAGTAGTCGAAGCCGCGGGTCTTGATGCCCTCGGCGACCTGGCCGATTCCGTAGGCAAACTTCGTCGATCGGCGCAGCTGGTTCAAGGACCGCGTATCCTATCCGAACCGGCTCGGAGGTTCTCGGCGAAACGCGGCGCTCAGCGCTCCAGGCGCTCGCTCTTCGGGTCGTAGAAGGGACGCAGGCTGGCGCGTGCGGCATGGCGCCGGCAGGCAATTTCGATTTCCCAGCGGCTGGCGCACAAGTCGGACGCGCGATCGTCGCGACCCCACTCGACGTACCCCAACGCCAGAGAACGACCCAGGCTGTGGCCGTACGCGCCCGAAGTGGTGCGGCCCACCAGGCGTCCGTCACGCCAGATGGGCTCGTCGTGCAACAGGAGAGGCTCCGAATCGTCGAGCGCAAAGGAGAGCAGACGCCGTTCGAGGCCCGCCTCGCGCTGGCGCAGGAGCGCGTCACGGCCCAGGAAGGGTTCGGCCTTGCCAAAGGCCACCGCAAATCCCAGGCCCGCTTCCAGAGGAGTGTCGTCGGGGGTCACGTCGTGCCCCCAGTGGCGGTAGCCCTTTTCCATGCGCAACGAGTCGAGCGCGTGGTACCCGGCGTTTCGGGCACCGGCGGCGCGCAGCGCCCGGTACAGGCGGGGCGCGTGCACTGCAGCCACATAGAGCTCCCAGCCCAGCTCTCCCACATAGCTGATGCGCGTGGCCCGCAGCGCCACGCCGGCGATCTCGACCTGGCGCGAAGCGCGGTAGGGAAAAGCGGCGTTGGAGAGGTCGGCACCGCATAGGGGCGCCAACAACTCCCGGGATCCGGGCCCCATCACACTCAACACCGCCAGCTCTTCCGTAACTTCGCGGACGACCGCTCGGGAGCCGTCTGGCAGGTGGTCCCGAAGCCAATGCTGATCGCGCAGCGCGGTCGCGGCACCGGAGACCACCAGAAAGCTCGCCTCTTCGCAACGCGTGACGCTGAGGTCGGCCTCGATTCCACCCCGCTCGTTCAGCCATTGGGTGTAGACCGTGGTGCCCGGCTCCACGTCCACGTCGTTGGCGCACACCCGGTTCAGAACACGCAGCGCGTCCGCCCCCTCCACGCGAAACTTCGCGAAGGAGCTCTGGTCGAAAACCACCACCTGCTCGCGGGCCGCGCGGTGCTCCGCCGCGGAGTGCTCGAACCAGTTCTGGCGCCCGTAGCTGTACTCGTAGCGTGGCGGGGGTTCGCCGGGCCGGTGACCCGGATCGAACCAGTTGGCCCGCTCCCAACCCGCCAGTTCGCCGAAGCAAGCGCCCGCGTCTGCGAGTTCGCGGTGGAGTGCCGAGCACCGCACGTTGCGCGCGGTGGTGTACTGCCGGAAGGGCCAGTGCATGGCGTAGAGAAGCCCCAGGCCCTCGACACAGCGCTCGCGCAGGTACTCGGGATCCCCCTGGAAAGGCAGCATGCGGCGCAAGTCCACGTCCCAGAGATCCATCGGAGGAGCGCCGTCGAGCATCCAGTCCGCCAGCACCTTTCCCGCGCCTCCCGCGGACTGAATTCCCACCGAATTGAAGCCCGCGGCCACCCAATAACCGCGCAGGCCCGGTGCCGGACCCAGCAGGTAACGGTCGTCGGGTGTGAAACTCTCGGGGCCGTTGAAGAAGGTCCTGATACCCACTTCCCGGAGCGCGGGCACCCGCTCGGCGGCGCTCTCGAGCACCGGTTCCAGGTGCTCCCAGTCCTCGGGCAGCGAGTCGAAGGCAAAGTCCTCGGGGATACCCTGCATACCCCAGGGCTTGGCGACCGGCTCGAAGAAACCCACCAGCAGGCGGCCGCCCGCTTCGCATTTGAAATACGCGCAGCCATCCGGATCGCGCAGTGTCGGTAGCTGTGCCGGCAGGTTCGGGATGGGCTCGGTGATGACGTAGAAGTGCTCGGCAGCGTGCAGCGGAACGTTGACGTTCGACCGGTTTCCTATTTCCCGCGCCCACATCCCCGCGGCATTGACCACGTGCTCGCAGGAAATCTCGCCGTGCTCGGTGACCACACCGCGCACGCGGCCGTCTTCGCAGATCACGTCACTGACCCCGGTGTTCTCGAAGATGCGAACGCCCCCGGCCCTGGCACCCGCCGCCAGCGCCCGTGTCGTGTCCACGGGACTCGCGGAGCCGTCGCCGGGCAGGTAGACGGCTCCGGCGAGATCGTCGACGCGGGCGTGGGGCCACCGCTCGGCCACCTCCCCCAGCGGCAGCACCTCCACTTCGAGTCCGAAGCAGCGCGCCATGGAGGCGCCGCGCAGCAACTCCTCCAGGCGCTCCTTTCCGCGCGCCACCGAGAGCGAACCGGTGCGCTTGAACCCCGTCTCCTGACCGGTCTCCTCGGCCAGCCGCGCATAGAGCTGCGCGGAGTATTGGGCGAGACGCGTCATGTTGTGGGTGGCTCGCAACTGTCCCACGAGGCCAGCCGCGTGCCAGGTCGTCCCGCAGGTAAGCTGCTTCCGCTCGAGAAGCACGACGTCGCGGAAGTCGCGCCGAACGAGATGGTAGGCAACGCTGCAACCGACGATGCCACCGCCGATCACCACCACCCCGGCACGCGCCGGAAGCGACTCAGCGCCGGACACGGCTCCGGTAACGCTCGTATTCCAGGCGTACCACGGGTGCGAGCATGTAGAGGCCCAGGATGTTGGCCAACGCCATGGCGAAGATCAGAGCATCCGAGAAGTCCAGGATCGCCTTCAGCTGCGTGGCGGCACCCAGCGCCACCGAGGCACAGAAGACCAGGTTGAAGACCACGTGCGTGGCGCGCCCCGGGCCGAAGAGATAGATGCAGCCCTCGAGACCGTAATACGACCAGGCGATCATCGTCGAGTAGGCGAAGAGCATTACCACCACCGCCAACACGTAGGGGAACCAGGAGATGACGCTGGCAAAGGCGCTCGAGGTGAGTTCCACGCCGCTGATGCCGCTGCTTCCCAGGGCGGGTTCGTAGACGGTGAGCGTGATCACGAGCCCCGTCAGCGTGCAGACCACCACGGTGTCAATGAAGGGCTCGAGCAGGGCCACGAGGCCCTGGGTGATGGGTTCGGTGGTTCGCACGGCGGAGTGTGCAATGGCCGCCGAGCCGATCCCAGCCTCATTCGAAAACGCCGCCCGCCGGAAGCCCAGGATCATCACCGCCACGGCACCGCCCGCCACACCCTCCGGTGCGAAGGCTCCGGTCACGATCAATCGCACCGCTTCGGGGATACGCTGAAAGTTCGCGGCGATCACGAAAAGAGCAGCGGCGGCGTAGAGAAGCGCCATGAAGGGAACGAGACGGCCCGCCACCCGCGCAATGCTCTTGATTCCCCCGAGCGTCACCACACCGACCAACAGCGCGAGAACGAGCCCAAAGCTCCAGCCGCGGCCGGCGACGAAACTGGCATCGCCGCCCGTGACGCCCAGGAACTGAACATAGGCCTGGTTCGACTGGAACATGCTTCCCGCCCCGAGGCAACCCACGCTGATACAGATCGCGTAGTAGATGGCGAGACCGCGGCCCAGACGCGGCCAGCCGCGCTCCGCAAGTCCCCGGTGCAGATAGAACATGGGCCCGCCCGAGACGGAGCCGTCGGGGTGCTGGATGCGGTACTTCACACCCAGTGTGCACTCCACGAACTTCGACGCCATTCCCAGCAGCCCGGCGACGATGAGCCAGAAGATCGCACCGGGGCCCCCGATCGAAATAGCCACCGCCACGTGCGCGATATTTCCCACTCCCACGGTGCCGGACAGGGCAGTCGCGAGAGCCTGGAAGTGCGAGATCTCTCCCGGCTGGTCCCGCTTGTCGGCGCTGGGGCGCAGCAGCGCGAGCCCATCCCACATCCCGCGGATATTCACACCGCGGAAATAGACGGTGAAGTAGCTGGCTCCCGCGATCAGCCAGGCGACGATGAGTGGGAACTCCACGCCACCAATGGAGACCTCGTAGAAAACCATCTCCGAAAGCCAACTGGCAAAAGGAGCCAGCGTATCGTTCAGGAGGCTATCGATGCCTCCGGCACCGATCACGACGGGAGCGCTCGACACCGCAGACACTCCGGAGCCCGCCGCCACCACCGCTTCCGACAAATTCGCCTGATTCATTGGGGAAAGGATGCCTGGTTATCCATCTCAGTGGAACCACTCTCGCACATCCTGAATTTCTCAACCTGGCACGGGGGCGAGATGGAGCAGGGTAATCTCGCGTGGGCAGTTGATCCGCAACGGCAGACCGGCCATTCCGAGCCCCCGGCTCACGTACAGCGTGGATTCTCCGGCACGAAAGACCCCCCGGGTCCAGTGGCTGATGAGCCGCGACGGGTTGTAATGGTGCGCCAGCGGCAAGGCAACCTGGCCACCATGGGTGTGCCCGGAAAGCACGACCGAAAACCCGAGCCGCGCAGCCTGGCCAAAGTAGCTGGGTCTGTGAGCGAGTAGAAGACTCGGCAGGCGATCGGGAATCTCGCCCGCGAGGCGCTCCAGAATGAGATTTTCGGATTCGCGCTCCGTCCAGCCCTGGCCGGAATCCTCGACACCGGCAACCGCCAGCTCGGTTCTCCCTACCGAGAGAAGCTCCCATTCGTCGCGCAGCAAACGGATCCCGGTGTGATGCGCCAACCCGTCGGCAACGACACCCGCGCCCGTGTACACGTCGTGGTTTCCCAGCACCGCGTAAACGCCGTGGGGCGCATGGAGCCCCGCAAGCGCGCGACACCCTTCCTCCACGTAGGCGGGATCGAAGTCGAAGATATCGCCCGTGATGACGATCAGATCGGGTTCCACCCGCCGAATTCGCTCCACGAATTCGCGCACCCTCTCCGGACCCAGCAACGGACCGATGTGGAGATCTGAAATCTGCGCGATGCGCAACTCGGGATTTTCCGGGGCCAGCTTTGCCACACGCAGGTCGACGCGGTCTACCCGCACGCGGCGGTCCCCCACCGAAGCGCCCCAGAGCACCGACCCGAAGGCCAGCAGCACGCTCGCACCTCCGAGCCAGGCGAGCGTGGGGCGCACCAGGGCTTCACCGCCGAAGAACCACACGCCCCCCCCGGCCAGGACGAATACTCCCGCCAGCAGGATCCCCGCGAGCAGCGCCGCGACGCTGCCCAGCAACCAGGTGCGCCCGATCAACCGCATTCCGCTGTTGGCCCGGAGGCATCGGCGCGACCACGCCAGGGCGGCGAAATTGAAGGCGCCGAGCGCCACGAGCGCCGCCGCGGCCCCGAGCACCGAGAGACCGGAACCCGCGAAGCTGAGCCACGCCCACTGCAGGAGCAGAACCTCGCCTGCGGAGAGCAGCAGCAGCGAAACGCCGAGGATGCGCGCCAGACGGCGGCTCACGGCTCACCCATCAGGCGGCTCACCTCGCGCGCGATCACGCGTTCCTCTCGACACGGCACCACGAGGATCGGAACTGTGGATTCGGGTGAAGAGATCAGCGTTTCCGATCCGGTGCAGGCCCGGTTTCGGGCGGTGTCGAGCGAGACGCCCAGGTGCTCGAGGCGACCCGCAATTCTTCGGCGCAGCGGCGCGCTGTTCTCGCCCATGCCTCCGGTAAAGACGATGCCGTCGACGCGTCCCAGCACCGCTCGGTAGGCGCCGAGGTACTTTCGAACACGGTAGGCGAATACGTCGAGCGCGAGCTCTGCGCGCGGGTTCCCGGCTTGCGCAGCGCTTTCGACATCGCGCAGGTCCGACGAGACCCCCGAGATGCCCAGGAGTCCACTCTGCGCCGAGAGCAACTCCATCACCTCCCGAAGCGTCATTCCACGAGAATCGGCGAGATGACCCAGCACACCCGGGTCGATGTCGCCGCTGCGCGTACCCATCATCAAGCCCTCGAGCGGAGTCATGCCCATAGACGTGTCGATCGACTCACCGTTCTCGACTGCCGTCACGGAGGAACCGTTTCCCAGGTGACAGGTGATGCCCGAAAACTTGCCCGGAGCCAACCCGAGCAGCTCTGCGGCGCGCTCCGCCGCATTGCGATGCGAAGTTCCGTGGAAGCCGTAGCGGCGAATCCGGTCCTCCTCGTAGAGTTCGTACGGAATCGGGTAGACATACGCGCGCGGTGGAAGCGTCTGGTGGAACGCCGTGTCGAATACCGCAACCTGAACCGCATCGGGAAAGGCAGCCCTCGCCGCGCGAATGCCCGCGAGGCTCGGTGGGTTGTGGAGGGGCGCCAACGGAATCAGCTCCTCGATCGCGTGTTCGACCTCATCGTCGATCCGCGTGGCGGAACGAAAACGTTCCCCCCCGTGCACGACCCGGTGACCGATCGCAAACGGTCCACCTAGATCGCTCTCCCGAAGCAACGCGTGCAGCCTCCCGATCGCTTCGGCGTGGTCGGGAGCGGCTATTTCTCGGGTCGAGGGTTCGTCCGAAAACTCGTCGGTCAGGCAAGCTCCAGACTGACCCACCCGCTCGATGACAGCACCGCCGAGGACCCGGTCGTCACGCGTATCGACGAGCGAGCAGCGGACGGAGGAGCTCCCGTAGTTGAACGCGAGGACCCTCACCCCCGGAAGCCGGCGCCGAGCTCCTTGGTGAGCGCCCCCTCGAGCGTTCCGACCAGAAGCTCGGCTTCCGATTCGGAGAGAGTGAACGGCGGTGCGACGATGAGGACGTTCGAAAACCCGGGAGCCGTATTGACCGTTCGCCCGACGATTACCCCTTCCCGAGCACAATGTTTTACGACGCGCGCCGCGGCGTCGCCCGAGAGCGGTTCGCGCGTTGCGCGGTCCTGCACCAACTCGATCCCGATGAGCAGACCGAGGCCCCGGACATCGCCCACCTGTGGGTGGTCGAGCCGGTTCTGCAAGGACTCGAGCAGCTGCCGACCCATCTTGGCGGCGCGCTCCACCAGACCCTCGCGTTCCACGATCTCGATGTTGCGCAGTGCCACGGCCGTGGCAACCGGGTGGCCGCCATAGGTGTTCACGTGCCGGAAGTGCTCGAGACCCCCGGGCTTCGCCAGAAAAGCCTCGAAGACACGCTGGCTCACCACCGTCGCAGAAAGCGGCATGTAGCCACTCGCGATGCCCTTGGCGAGCGTGAGGATGTCCGGCTCGACACCCCAGTGGTGATGCCCGAACCAGCGCCCGGTGCGGCCGAAGCCCGTCACCACCTCGTCGAGGATCAGCAATACACCGTGGCGGTCACAGATCTCGCGCACCCGCGGCAGGTAATCCTCGGGCGGAATGAGCACGCCACCGCCGGCAATCACGGGCTCCATGACGAACGCGGCGACGCTCTCTGCACCTTCCGCGAGGATCGCCTCTTCGAGCGCGGCGGCGCAGTCCGCACTGCCGCGATAGGAGTCGGGCGCTTCCACGTGCAGGAAACCGGGCGCGAGCGGCTCGTAACCGAGCCGCCGCTCTTCCTGGCCCGACACGCTGAGCGCGCCCAGCGTGTTGCCGTGGTAGCTGCGAACGCGACCGATGATCTTGTAGCGTCCGGCTCCGCCGGGTGTCTGCCGGTGATACTGGCGTGCGATTTTGAACGCCGCCTCGTTGGCTTCGGATCCAGTAACCGCGTAGTAGACCTTGCCCTCGAAGCCGAGCAGGTCGAGGATCTTGCGCGCCAGGAGCACGCTGGACTCGTGCGACATCGTCGCAGGGACGTAGGCGAGCTTCTCCATCTGCTCGCGCGCCACCTCGGCCAATTCGGTGCGCCCGTGACCGATGTTCACGCACCACAGGCCCGACACCGCGTCGAGCCAGCGCTGTCCGCGGCGGTCGTAGAGAAAACTTCCCTTGGCCGAGTCGATCATCAGCGGCGGAGACGCCGCGAGCTGACTGTGCTGTGTCAACGGATGCCAGAGACACTCGAGGTCGAGTTCGCTGAGATCGCGCCCGGTCTTCGACATCGATCGCTCCCAATTCCCGGAAGGAACCCTTTATACTGGCCTCCGGCCCGACAGATGTCGAGTTCGGAGGAAAATTCATGACGCGGATCACGAGCAGCGAGGCCTTCGTCGAGACCCTGGTCGCACATGGCGTGACCGACGTGTTCGGGATCGTGGGCTCGGCCTACATGGATGCACTCGATCTCTTCCCGGCGGCGGGCATCCGCTTCATTTCCGTGGCGCACGAGCAGAATGCCGCCCACATGGCCGACGGCTACTCGCGCGTGTCAAACCGCCACGGCGTATGTGTCGGCCAGAACGGGCCGGGAATCACGAACTTCGTCACCGCGATCGCCGCGGCGTACTGGGCCCACTCTCCCGTCGTCGCCATCACGCCGGAGACCGGGAGTACGGGTATCGGCCTCGGAGGCTTCCAGGAAACCGAACAGCTGCCGATTTTCTCCAAGATCACCCGCTACCAGGCGCACGTGAGCGAGCCGGCGCGTATCGCGGAGCTGACTCACCGCGCCTTCACGATCGCCATGCTCGAACGCGGCCCCACCCAGATCAACATCCCGCGCAACCACTTCTACGGCGAGATCGACGTCGAGCTGCCGCGGCCCAAACCGATCGAACGCGGTGCCGGCGGCGCGGAAAGCCTCGAAGCCGCAGCCAGCCTGCTCGCAAATGCGGAGTTCCCGGTGATCATGGCGGGAGGCGGTGTGGTGATGGCCGGCGGGCAGGCGGAACTCGTGGCCCTCGCCGAGCACCTCTCGACACCCGTCATCACCAGCTACCTGCACAACGACGCCTTCCCCGCCGGACACCCCCTGATGTGCGGGCCCATCGGCTACCAGGGTTCGAAGGCCGCTATGCACATCGTGAACCGCGCCGACGTGGTGCTGGCACTCGGCTCCCGCCTCGGGCCCTTCGGCACCCTTCCGCAATACGACTTCGACTACTGGCCCGCCGACGCGGAGATCATCCAGGTCGACACGGACGCCCGCATGCTCGGCCTGGTGCGGCCGGTTTCCGTCGCCGTGAACGGCGACGCCCGGGCCGCCGCGGCCGAGATCCTGGAGCGACTGCGCCGGCCCGACCGCAAGATCCGCGCACTCGACACCGCAGAGGCACGCCGCAAAACCATCTCCGAGGAAACCCAGCGCTGGGAGACCGAACTCGATGGGCTTTCCACCGGCGACGAAACCCCGATGCCGCCGCGCCGCTGCCTGCGAGAACTCGAGAAGGCGCTGCCCGCGAACGCCGTCGTCAGCACCGATATCGGGAACATCTGCTCCGTTTCGAATAGCTACCTGCGCTTCGAGCAACCCAACAGCTTCCTGGCCGCCATGGGCTTTGGCAACTGCGGCTACGCGCTCCCGACTGCGATGGGGGCCCAGGTAGCGGCGCCCGACCGCCCGGCGGTCGCCTACGTGGGCGACGGCGCCTGGGGCATGAGCCTGGCCGAGATCCTGACCTGCGTGCGGGAGCAGATCCCCGTCACCGCCGTGGTCTTCAACAATGGGCAGTGGGGTGCCGAGAAGCGCAACCAGATCGACTACTACGACAACCGTTTCGTCGGCACGAACCTCGACAACCCGAGCTTCGCGGAGATCGCGCGGGCCATGGGCGCCGACGGACACCGCATCGACCGGGCGGACCAGGTCGGCGACGCCCTGCGCCAAGCCACGGCTTCGGACCGGCCCACCGTGCTCGAGATCCTGGTGGGCGAAGAACTCGCCGAGCCCTTCCGCCGCGACGCGCTCCACCAGCCGGTACGTCTGCTCGAGAAGTACAAGGCCTACGGCGGTTCGAGCTAGCCGCGCGCACTCCGTTCGCCCCTGGGCCAGCTCGGGAGACATCGCGCTGGAGGGTCATCACACGAGGTGGGAGACTTCGCCGAGCAATGTCGATCCTGGTCATCCTGCTGATCCTGGCCGTGCCCGCGGCGTGGTTCCTCGTGGAGCGCAGCCACCGCAAGACCCAGACGATGGCCGGGGGACTCCACGAAGACATCACACTCCCGCACACGGCGGAGTGGGAGCTCTATCACAACTCCTTCTCGCTCTGCTCGAAGAAGCTGCGGGTCTGCCTGGCCGAACTCGGTCTCGAGCACACGAGCCATCCCATCGATCTGATCGAGACCGGCTCCTACGAAAACGTGAGCCGCCGCTTTCTCGCGGTAAACCCCGCAGGGCTCGTACCCGTGCTGGTCCACCGCGGCCACCCGGTGTACGAGTCTCACGACGAGATCGTCTACGCCGCGCGCCACGCCGGCGAACGCGGGCGCGAACTGCTCCCCGATGAAGACGCGGCGCACGCCCTCGTCAAACACTGGACCGACGTGGCATCGGTCGTCGGCGCCGACCCCACTCGGGGAACGGAACAACGCGCGGGAAACTGCATCCCGGGCCTCACGCTTCCCATCTTCGCGGCGATGTGCCAGTACATTCCTTTCACGCGCTTCGTCCAGGGACTGCTCTTCCACCCGCAGAAGAAGCGCCCGCTCATCCTGGCCCTGCTCAAGCTGCGAGGCCTCCGCGGCATGACGAAGCTGCCTCCCGCCATGGAAGTGCTGGAGCGCAGTCGCCGGGACATGGGCCGACATCTCGACGCACTCGGGGAGCAGCTCGACAGAGGCGGGGGTCCCTGGATTGCCGGCGAGCACTTCACGCTCGCGGACGTGAGCTGGGTCGTCATCCTCGATCGCCTGATCGAGGTCGACTGGGAAGAACACTTCTGGGGCAATGGCAAGCGACCGCAGGTCGCCGCCTACTGGGAACGGCTCCAAGCACGCCCGAGCTACGACAGCGCCATCCTTCAAGCCCGGTGCGAAACGCTCGAATACGGCATCGCCGACGTGAAGGCTGCCAAGAACGCCGATCCCGCGCTGAGAACTGCGCTCGAGGGGTCGACCTGAGCCTGTACTTAGAACTGCGCTCGAGGGGTCGACCTGAGCCTGTACTTAGAACTGCGCTCGAGGGGTCAACCTGAGCCTGTACTTAGAACTGCGCTCGAGGGGTCAACCTGAGCCTGTACTTAGAACTGCGCTCGAGGGGTCAACCTGAGCCTGTAGAATGGTCCCATGCGCCATGGACTGATCCTCACGGCTCCGTCGATCCAGGGGCAGATCGAGGCCGCCCAGCTGGCGGAAGCCCGCGGCTTCCACTCGGTATGGACGACGGAGTTCTTCCACCAGCACGGCCTCGTCCGCCTGGCTGCGGTCGGCGCAGCGACGCAACGGGTGCAGGTCGGCACCGCCATCGCCTATGCGTTCATGCGCACGCCGATGCTGGCGGCGTCCGCCGCCATGGACATCGACGAGATCACCGGCGGCCGGGTGATCCTGGGCCTCGGCAGCGGCACCCGGACCATGAACGAGAAGTGGTACTCGATGCCCTTCGAGCAGCCTCCGGCAAAGCGGATGCGCGAGGCTGTGGGCGTGATCCGCGGGGCATTCGAAGCCGCCGGAGGCGGCGGTCTGCGGTACGAAGGCGACTGCTACTCGATCTCCATCCCACAATTCGCGCGGCCGGGTGCAGTCCGCAAGGAGATCCCGATCTACGTGGCCGCGGTGAACCGAGGCATGATCCGCTGCGCGGCCGACGTCGCGGACGGTCTCGTCGGCCACCCGATCTACACGCGCAAATACATCGCCGACAAGGTGCTCCCGGAACTCGAGGGCAGCCGCTGCGAGCTGGCGCCCTACGTGATCTGCTCGATTTCGGACGACCCGGACCGCGCGCGGCGCGAAGCTCGCGCACAGATTGCGTTCTATTACTCGACGCGCCTCTACCACACCGTGCTCGACGTCCACGGCTGGCGCGACATTGGCGAAGAAATCTCACAGGCCTTCCGGCGCCTGGACTTCAAGGCGATGGCGGCGGCGGTCCCCGACGCACTGGTCGACGCGATCGCCATCACGGGCCGCCCCGACGAAGCCCGAGACCAACTCCGCCAGTGGGACGGACTGGCGGACCACGTACTCCTCTATTCACCGAGCATCGGGCTGAGTCCCCGGCGCACCCAGGAGAACCTGGCCGCGATCGTCGACACCTTCGGCAGCGGATGACTCCCGAAAGCCGCGAAATCGACGCGGGCGGGCACCGCCTACACGTCGATATTTCCGGCACCGGTCCACCGGACCTCGTCTGCCTCCACGGATTGGTGGACAGCGTCGCGATCTGGGACCGCGTGACGCCGCCGCTCGCAAAGACGGGTCGGGTGGTGCGCGTCGACCAGCGCGGCCACGGCCGCTCGGAGGCGCCGCCCGGGCCCTACCGGCGGGAAGACCTGGCATCCGACGTCACCGCCGTGCTCGCGAGCCTCGCGATCGAGCGCGCCGTGCTCGTCGGACACTCGCTGGGCGGCATCATCTCCATGACGACGGCGCTGTGTCATCCCGAGCAGGTGGCGGGACTGGTGCTCGTCGCAACGGCCAGCCAGTGCAACGCAAAGGTGGCCGGTTGGTACGAGCGAATCGCAGCCGCCGGCGAACGGGACGGCAACGCGGGCCTCGCCCACGCGATCTACGGCGAAAAAACGCGCAAGCAGGTCGCCGGCGACGCCCAGGGGATCGCCCACGTCACTCGCGCGCTGAAGAGCCTGTTCGAGGATCCCCTCACGCCGAAGCTCTCTGCGATCCGCTGTCCCGTACTGCTCGTCGTGGGAGAAAAGGATCCGATGGGGCCGAAGGCCTCTGCGATCATCGCGGAAAATCTGCCGGACGCCCGGCTCGAGATCGTTCCCGACTGTGGTCACTGGATCCACGTCGAACGACCGCAGGTGCTGCTCGACGCGATCGAGCGCTTTGTACCCCGAATCCAGGGAGGTCCGACCGGTGCCTGAGCCCCGCATCCCGCTGCTCTCCAAAGAAGACGCGAAGCAGGCCGCGAAGCAGGCCGGTGTGGTCGAAGCCATCGCGTCGCTCAACATCTTCCGCATCCTTCTGCGGCATCCGAAGCTGGCCAAGCAGGTAAACGACCTGCTGATGACACTCCTGTTCAAGGGCCGGCTCGATGCGCGCCTGCGCGAACTCGTGATCATGCGCATCGGTTGGTCGACCGGATCCGTCTACGAATGGACCCAGCACTGGCGCATCGCACTCGGGTTGGGAGTCACCGAAGCGGAGCTGCTCGCGGTGCGCGACTGGCGCACCCACGCGGACTGGTCGCCCGCCGACCGGGCAGTTCTGGCCGCCACCGACGATACGCTCGCCCACGGCGCGGTATCGCCCGCAACCTGGGCCGAGTGCCAAGCGGCGTTGCCCGACGCCGGCGAGCAACTCGAGCTGCTCGCCGCCATCGGGGCCTGGCACATGATCTCGCAGATCCTGCGCAGCCTCGAAGTGCCCCTGGAAGAGGGCGTCGCGCCCTGGCCGCCGGACGGCGCCGCGCCCCACTGATCGCGGGCCGCCAACACCGTCCCGCATTGGATCCGATCGCCTAATACCAGTGCCTCGGCTACGGGAACCCCTCAGTGAAACAACTTGGCGACAACGGTATTCCAGAGCGCGCGGGCCGCGAGCCACACGTTCGCAAGACGCCAGCGCGAAAGGTCTGCGGGGCGCCCGTCGATCCAGGTTCCGCGCACCTGGATCTCCGCCAACTCGGCCGGGTCCACGTCGAGTGGATTTTCGGAGAGCCAGACGAGGTCCGCTGCCTTGCCCGGCTCGAGCGACCCGCGCTCCCGCTCCTCGAAGAGTTGCCAGGCGGCATCGATCGTCATGGCCCGCAGCCCGTCGGCCACCGAGATGCGTTGATCGGGTCCGAGCGGATCGCTCGCGCCCCGCGGAACCCGGGTGACCGCCGTCCGCAGCGCCCGCAGCGGACCGATCGGCGTGGCCGGGTTGTCGGTGTGGAGCGTCACGTGGTGGCCGGCGTCGAGCGCCCAGGCCATGGGCATGAAGCGCTCGGCGAGGGGGGAACCGACCAGCTCCGGCAGCGCGCGGCCATAGAAATAGACGTGATCGATGAAGAAGCTCGTCGTGAGCCCCAGCGTCCGGGCCCGGGCGAGCTGCCCGGGCGTGATGGCCGCGTTGTGCTCCAGGCGGTGCCGGTGATCGGCGCGCGGGTGCTCACGCAACACGATCTCGAAGGCATCGAGCGCCCGGTCGATCGCCACCTCACCCTGGGTATGCACGGCGATCTGGTAGCCGTGCTCGTGAAATGGCGTGATGAGACCCACGAACTCTTCGACGCCGTAGTTTGGCTCTCCGCGGTGATCGCGGCCCAGGCCGATCCGGTCCAGTGTCAGCGGCGTGTTGCGGTAGGGCTCGGAGAACGCTGCGCCGCCGGCGTACGGAGAACCGTCCATCGAGAACTTCACGCCCTTCACCGCAAAGCGCGGGCCACCCGTTCCCACCGGAGTTCGCTCCGGGTCGAGCTGCTCGGGGTGCAAGTAGACGAACGCGCGGACCGGGCTCGTGGGGTCCGCCACCACCTCTTCGATCGACTGGATTGGATCCTCTCCCGGTGAGACCGGCCCCGTGATCCCGAGCGTCGTGTAGCCAGCACGCGCGTAATCGGCGAGCTGCCAGCTGAAGAGCAGATCGACCCCACCCTCGGGCGGGAGAGGCATCGCGTCTAATACCTCCGCCAGCGCCTCGGTCTCGAAGATCGCGCCGTTGAGCCGACCCTCCGCGTCGCGCAAGAACGCGCCCGCACCGGGAGGATCTGGCGTGTCTTCGTCGATGCCGGCCGCGCGGTAACCCGCGCTGTTCAGATAGGCCACGTGCATCATCTGCGTCAGGATCAACAGCGGCTGATCCGGCGCCAGCGCGTCGAGCTCCGCGAGGCTCGGGGGTTCGAGATCTTCGACGAGCACCGGGTCCCAACCGAAGGCGATCACCCACTCGTCCGAACCGGCGTCGGCAACGGCGTCCCGCAGCGCTTCCATCACCTGGGCGCGCGTGTCGTAGCGAAAGCCACTGATGTCCGCGGCCTGGCCGAGCACCGCCGTGCCGATGGGATGACAATGCGGCTCGATCAGGCCCGGCAGCAACGCACCGCCCTCGAGATCGACGAACTCGGCGTTGCCGGCACGCGCGCGCAGCTCGGCCTCGGAGCCGAGCGCCGCGATGCGGCCGTCCTCGACGGCGAGCGCCTCGGCCCGCGGGCGCGCCTCGTCCATGGTCAGGATCTCGCCGCCGGTAAAAACCAGATCGAACGCCGGGGCCGGGGCCACCCAGAGCTGGGTTCCAATCCAGACGCCCGCGATCCATCTTGCCGACGACCCGCTCGTGGCCAAGGAAACTCCCGCTGGCCCGCGACGCTAGCACCACTCGTTTCCGAGGTGCCGCCACGCCGGGGCCCCGGCGCTTTCCGAACCCCATGCCCGTCGCCGACATCGCGTAGACTGGGCGCCGATGGCCCGTCCCCGGCGTTCCGTAACTCTCGGGTGAAGGACAAGATGTTCACCATGCACACGGACAACCATCACGGCGACGGACGTGCCGCACTCTGGTGCAACGCCGTGGCCGCAGCGCTCGACGAACGCCGATAAACCCGACTGGAATACCGAGAGGAACGCACCGGATGCCGGAAACCCAAGCAGCCCCCAAGGCCGTTCGCGACCCCGAGAGCTTCCGCGATGCCCTCGACGCGTGGATGAAAAAGCAGCGCCCCGAGACACCGGACCTTCGGGTGCACGACGTCGACATGCCCCACGCAACCGGGTTCTCGAACGAAACGGTCTTCTTCTCCGCGTCGTGGAGCAGCGATGGCGCGAGCCAGAGCGAGCGCCTCGTCGCGCGCATCGAACCCCGCGACGGCGGGATCTTCCCGATCCAGACACCGGCCGGTGACGTGTCGGTCGGGCTCCAGCACCGCATCATGAGTGCCGTTGCCAAGACCGGCGTGGCACCGATCCCTCCGATGCACGCCTACGAGCCCGACCCGACCGTTCTCGGGAGCCCTTTCTTCGTGATGGGCTTCGTCGACGGCGCGATTCCCGCGGACGTACCGCGCTACAGCACACACGGCTTCCTGGCCGAAGAGGCGACGCCGGCGGAGCGCGAACGCATGATCTGGAGCGGCCTCGACACCATGGCCGCCATCGACCAGCTGGATGGAAACACGCTGGATCTCGATTGGCTGGACGCGTCGGGTGCCGGCAAGCCCACGTTCCAGCAGCAGATCGACATCTACCGCGCCTACACCATGGACGCGCTCGCCGGACGCGAACACCCGGTCATGCTGCAGGCGCTCGACTGGCTCGACGCCAACGCGCCCCACGATGCCCCCATGGGTTTTTCCTGGGGCGACGCAAGGCTCGGGAACATGATCTGGCAGGACTACCGCTGTGCGGCAGTCCTCGATTGGGAGGCCTGCGCGCTTTCCCCTCCGGATGCGGACATCGGCTGGTGGGTGATGTTCGACCGCATGTCCTTCGACGACATGGATGCCAAGCGTCTCGACGGCTTTCCGACTCGCGAACGAATGGTCGCCTATTGGGAAAAACGCATGGGCCGGCCGGTCGCCGGCGGGATCCACTACTGGGAGGTCTTCGCCGTAATGCGCTTCTGCGCCATCTTCATCCGCTTGTCGGACCGCTTCCTGCAGGCGGGCTTCCAGGACGAGGCGAGCAGCACGGCGGTCAACAACGGCGTAACCGAAGCGCTCGCACGGCTGCTGGAGATCGCAAGCGCCTGACCTCAGCGCCCCTTGAACTTGGGAGCGCGTTTCTCGACGAAGGACGCAATTCCCTCGCGGAAATCCTCACTCCGGAACAGCTGATAGAGCTCGGCCATCACGTGGTGGGCGTTGGCCTCGAAGCTCTCGTCCAGACCGAAGCGCATGCTGCGCTTGGACGCGGCCACGGCCAGAGGTGCGTTCGCCGCCAGCTCCTGGGCCCAGCTCAGAGTCTCGGCGAGGAGCTTTTCGTGGGGCACCACGCGGTTGGCGAGACCCAGCCGGTCGATCTCGGCCGCGTCGAGCCGGCGGCCCAGCAGCACCACCTCGCACGCCTTCTGCCAGCCGATGAGCCGGGGCAGGAGCCAGGTGCCGCCGCTCTCGGGCACCAGGCCGCGGCGCACCGGCGGCGCGAACTCGGCCCGGTCCGAGGCGAGCAGAAAATCGCAGCCCAGCGCCAGGTCCATTCCGTAACCGGATGCCGGGCCGTTTAGCGCGCACAGGACCGGAGTGTCGAGGCGACGCATCACGAGCGGCGGCGTCTCGCCGATCTTGAACACCCCTGCGGACAAGGAGCCGGTGATCTCGCTGGAACGCGAGGCGACGTCCTTGAGGTCGAGGCCGGAGCAGAAGCCCCGTCCCGCGCCGGTCAGGACCATGGCGCGCACGTCCGCTTCGTGATCGAGCTCCAGAAACACCTCCGAGAGCCGGACCAGCATCTCGCCGGAGATCGCGTTCAGCCGATCGGGACGGTTGAGTGTGATCGTGGCGACATGACCGTCGCGATCGACCAGTACCTCAGACATGGGGGGCCTCTGTGCACCAAATGGCACCGCCCAATCTATCGCAGCGGCTCACACGGAGCGAGAGCCGCAACGACGGGCCAAGGGCCTAGCGACGCCAGTGGACCAGGTCCTGACCCAGTTCGCCGACCCCGCCCGCGCCGATGAGGGTCATGACCCGCCGGACATCCTCGTCGAACCATTCGAGCACCCGGTCGACACCGGGTTCTCCGGCCGCGGCGAGCCCGTACAGGAACGCACGCCCCGCCATGCAGGCCCGGGCACCGAGGGCTACGGCCTTCACGATGTCGCTGCCCCGCCGCAGGCCGCCGTCGCAGATCACCTCGGTGCGGTCTCCGACGCGGTCGACGACCGGCGCCACCAATTCGAGCGGGGGCGGCGAGCCGTCGAGCTGACGGCCCCCGTGATTCGAGAGCACGATGGCTTCGACTCCGGCGTCTGCCGCGAGCGCGGCGTCCTCCACCCGCTGGACACCCTTCAGCACGATCGGGCCGTCCCAGACCGACCGCAACCAATCGACGTCCGCCCAACTCAGGCCGGGATCGAACTGGCTGTTCACGTAATCGGCGAGCGTGACCGCGTCGCTGCCGTCGCCCGCGTCGCGACCCACCACGTTCGCAAAGAGAATCGGCTCGGCGCGCGCGAATTCGAGCGTCCAGCCCGGGTGAAGCACACCGTCGATCAACGTGCCGAGCCCGAGTTTCGGGGGCAGGGTAAAGCCCGAGCGAACGTCGCGCTCGCGGCGGCCGAAGACCGCCGTATCGACCGTCAGCACGAGCGCCTCGAAACCCGCCTGGGCGGCCCGCTGGACCAGCTCCTTTACCAGACCCCGATCGCGCCAGGCATAGACCTGGAACCAGCGGCGCCCGTCGCTCACCTCCGAGACTTCCTCGATGGAACGGGTGCCAAGCGTGGAGAGCGTGTAGGGAATACCCGCGCGGGCGGCCGCCCGGGCTACGGCGAGCTCCCCGGCGGGGTTCGCGATGCGGGTAAAACCGGTGGGAGCAATCACCAGGGGCAGCGAAAGGGGACGGCCGAGCAATGTGGTGCCCGGTTCGACGCTCTCGACGCCCCGCAGGATCCGGGGGCGAAACTCGAGGCGTTCGAACGCCTCGCGGTTGCGCGCGCTGCTCACCTCGTCCTCTGCGGCACCGTCGATGTAGTCGAAGACTCCGCGGGGCAGCCTGCGACGCGCCGCGCGCCGCAAGTCGTCCACATTGGCGCAGCGCGCCAGACGCCGCCGAGCCGGGTCCAGCTCGACGCGGCGGAATCTCATCACAGAGCGCAACGTCTCGAGCATTTCTCCTCCGGACCGAACCTGGCGTCGAGACGACGTGCGTCTATTCGAGTGCGACTCCGAAGTGATCGATATAAGGGGCGAGCTGCTCGCGCAGGGCGGCGGTGTCGAAGCCCCATTCCTCGGCCGAGTAGCGATGCGCTCCGAACTTTCCCTTCGGCTTGTCGGCCAGGTACTGGCGGATCCGGTCGGCGTGCTCGTCGGTAAACTCGCGCTGCATGGCGTCGTACGCCGCGCGCAGAGTCGAGACGGGATCCGACAGCAGATCCTGGAAGTGGACGTCGACGAAACGCTCCGGCAGTGCGCCGCTCTTTCGCCGCTGCGCCACATCGTTTAACGCGCCCGCAAAGATCGCGGCAACCGCCATGGAGAGGGTGCCGACGTCGACGTCGTCCTTGCGCAACCACTGCACCATGGCCGTGGTGCTCACGGTGGAGGGCATCGTCTTCGCCGGATCCCGGTGGGTCTGAACGATCCACGCGTCCGGGTAGGTCTGGAAGACGAGGTCCACCGTCATGAGGTGACCGGGTGTTTTCAACAGCCAGTTACGGCGCGGCTCGCCGTACTGGAGCACCTGGAGGATACGGCGGTGGAAGCGGTACATCTCCTCCAGGTCGTGACCGAAGCCCGGCATCTGCGCCACCATCGGCCAGTGGGGCCCGCAAAAGCACGGCATCGTGAGCGTCACGCACTCGACGGGAAGATCCGAACGCAGCTCGTGAATCGCGGCGAACTCGGGCTGCACATCGGCCCAGAACTCCTGCTCACACTCGGTCGCCGCGAGCCGCCGGTCTTCCGCGCCCTCAATCTGCACCGGGTGCAATGCCTCCCAGCCCAAGGGACCGCGCAGGGTCGGGTCGAGCCACAGCAGCTCGAACAGGATCGAGGTCCCCGAACGCGCCGGGCCCGTGACGATGACCGGGGCATCGATCGCCTCGTCGCCGATCGCGGGGGTCGCGTCCAGCGCTCCGTTGAGCAGCAGACGCGAGCGCAGCGAGCGCAATAGCTCCTCGCGCGTCATGAGACGGCCGACGACGTTCATTCCGGAGGCATCGATTTCGCCGACGAGCGACTCGAAGCGCCCGAGCCACCCCGGGTCGCCGAAATCGCCCGCGGGCATTCCACCGAGCGACGCCTCGACCTGCGCACGCAGCTCGTCCGGATCGAGCGGCACGACAAAGTGCGCGCCTCCGACAGCTTCCGCCATCGCATTGAGTCTCTTCACCCAGACGGGGCGCTCGTAGCGTCCCGCCATGGATTGGATCGCACTGGGATTCGTCATGGCGCTTCAGTGTAGACTGCCCGCCCTGCAAACGGGGGAAGAGACATGCGCCACAATCCGTTCTCCGTCGTCATGGTCGCGGGAATCGCACTTCTCGGCTGTGGGGCCGAGCCGCCGGCCGAGCCCGTCGACAAGCCCCCCGCCGAGCCCCCCCAGGACACGGCGGCGATCGGCGCCGATGACCCGGCCCAGTGCGCGAGCCGGGACCCCCTGCGCCGGGCTCTCTTCGGCGAGCTCCACGTGCACACCGCGATCTCGATGGACGCCTTCATGTTCCAGACGCGCATGCGTCCAGATGACGCCTACCGGTTCGCGGTGGGCGAGGAGATCCTGCTGCCGCCCCTGGACGCCGAGGGCAGACCGACGCGCCCGGTCCGGATCGAGAGACCGCTCGACTTTGCTGCCGTGACGGACCACGCGATGAATTTCGGGGCGACGCACCTGTGCGCGACACCCGGAAGCCCCGTCTACGAATCGGAGGCGTGCGTCCGTTTTCGGAGTCCCATCGATCTGCGTGCGCCCGGGGCCAATCTGAGGGGAGTGGTGCGCGAGCTGGCCAAGCGAATCGGCAAAGATCTCACGAGCCCCCAAATATGCGGAGAAGACGGCTCCCTGTGTCGCGAGGCTTCCGCCACCGTATGGCAGGAAACCCTCGAAGCGGCCGAGCGCTGGAACGACACCAGCGATGAATGCAGCTTCACTACCTTTGCTGCCTACGAATACACGGCGACCCCGGAACTCACGAAGGTCCATCGCAACGTGATCTTCCGAAACGACGTTGTCCCGGAGCTTCCGATTTCCTACGTGGACGAGCCCGACGCCATCGAGATGTGGCGCAAGCTGCGCGCGGCGTGCAACGACGCGGGAACCGGCTGCGACGCCCTCGCCATCCCGCACAATTCGAACCTCTCGAACGGGCAGATGTTCGCGGTGGATTACGGTGATGCAGAGACGCTGGAAGAGCAGCGGGAGATCGCCGAGCTGCGCGCCGCGATGGAGCCCGTGGTCGAAATGATGCAGATGAAGGGCGACTCGGAGTGCCGCAACGGCATGTGGAAGGTGCTCGGGGGCAACGACGAGCTCTGCGCGTTCGAGAAAATGCGGCCCGCGGACACTCCCGACTGCGAGGACGGCACCGGCGAAGGTGCACTCGCTGGAGACGGATGCGTCTCGCGGCTCGACTTCGCGCGCTACGCCCTTATCGAAGGCCTGCGCGAGGCGGACCGGCTCGGGGTGAACCCCTACGCCTTCGGCCTGGTTGCCGCCACCGACGGGCACGACGCCACGCCGGGCGCTGTCGAGGAATGGCGTCAGGATCTGGGACTGGGCCGGCCGAATCCCGGTGCCGGCCAGAACCCGGGCGGGCTCGCCGGCGTGTGGGCCGAAGAGAACTCGCGCGACGCGATCTTCGACGCGCTGCGCCGACGCGAAACCTTCGGCACCAGCGGACCCCGCATCGGCGTTCGCTTCTTCGGCGGGTGGGACTTTGCCGACGACCTGTGCAACCAGCCGGACCTGGTGGCCAGGGGTTACGAGGCCGGCGTGCCCATGGGCAACGAACTCCCGCCGGAGGTCACCGAGCGCAGCCCGGTATTCGCGGTTTCCGCCCTGCGCGACCCGGGGACGCCCACGCACCCGGGCGGCCTCCTCCAGCGCGTGCAGATCATCAAGGGCTGGGCCGACGACGACGGGAACTTCCACCAGCAGATCGCCGACGTGGCGGGCTCGGCAGACAACGGCGCGGGCGTGGATCCGGCGACCTGCAAGCCCCACGGCCCGGGACACGACGCGCTCTGCGGAGTCTGGCGCGATCCGGACTTCGACGCGAACCAACGCGCCGTCTACTACGCGCGAGTAGTCGAGAACCCAAGCTGCTCCCAGACCAACTGGTCGTGCGCGCTGGCTCCCGAGGACCGGGCCCCCCCCTGGTGCACCGAGGGCTACGAGGACACGGTGCAGGAGCGCGCCTGGACGTCACCGATCTGGTATTCGCCCCGAAGCTGATATCCGGTAGCACCGGGGCTCATCCGGGCCCGGGACACCTTCCGGCGAGCATCGTGGCCGCGACCTTCACGCCGTCCGGGCTCGTGAGCCATACTGCGGGGTTCTCGCGACGAAAGACTGGGAGCACTGCCCATGCCGATCGACCTCGTGCCTTTCCTCGACCCGCACCGTTGCGCGATCGTTGTCTTCGAATGCCAGGAGAACGTGGTCGGATCCGGTAGTCGCCTGCCGGGACTCGCCGCCGCGGTCGAGTCGAGCGGCATGCTGGCCAAGGTGGCTGAGCTCCTGGTATGCGCGCGCGTCTCGGGAGCCGGCGTCTTCTACTGCACCGCGGAACAGCCCGAGGCCGGCCCGGGGAGTGCAAAGACACCCCTGATGGATCGGCTGGCCCGCACGGCCGGCGACGAGCCGGAGAACACGTCTGTGGTGAAAGAAGTGGCGCCCCAGCGCGGCGACGTCGTGATCGCCCGGAGCCACGGCATGACCGGGTTCCACGACACGGGCCTCGATGCCTGCCTGCGCGACCGGGAGACGCAGACCGTGATCCCCGTTGGGGTCTCGCTCAACGTGGGGATCGTCGGCACCGCGATCGAGGCCGTGAACCGCGGCTATCGCGTGATCGTACCGACAGACTGTGTCGCCGCCGATCCGCCGGAGTACGCCGAGCCGTTCTTGCGCTACACGATTCGCAACCTCGCCTACATCACGCAATCCGACACCATCTGCAGGATCTGGCGGTCAGCGTGATCCCCGAGAGAGCGCCCGGGCGAGCGGGCTTATCGCGCTTCGACGGCGTTCACCTGTTGCGCGGCGCGCCTCGAGGCCGGGATCATCTGCGAGAAACTACTCCTGGCCGTACCGGAATATGAGATTCTCGAAGACGAGAGCGTCCATACTCGGACCGGGTTTGCGGCCGGCTGCTGCGAAACGCCGATCGTTTTCGCGGCGCGACGCTAAGATGGGCGCATGAGCGAGGCGATGAGAGCGGCAGCGCCGCGCAACACCCGGGAAGTCGACCGCTTCGACTTGGAGACCGATGTCGCGGTAGTCGGATTCGGTTCGGCGGGGGCCTGCGCGGCAATCGAAGCCGCGAAAGCCGGCGCACGGACGCTGGTGCTCGAGCGCGGCTGGCGGGGCGGGGGCACCTCTGCGGAATCGACCGGACAGATCTACATGGGCGGCGGCACCCCGCTCCAGAAGGCCTGCGGCTTCGAGGACGACCCCGATGAGATGCACAAGTACCTGATGGCGTCGTGCGGTCCCGGTGCCGACGAGGCGAAGGTCCGCCTCTACAGCGACAGCAGCGTCGAGCATTACCACTGGCTCACGGGCCACGGCATACCCTTCGACATGGGTTTCGTCGACTACCAGGTGAGCACCATGCCCGAGCCGGGCAAGAGCCTCAGCTACACGGGAAGCGAGCGCGCCTGGCCCTACCGCGACATCGCCGTGCCGGCGCCGCGGGGACATACCGTCCAGAACGCCTCGGGCGAAGTCATGATGCAGGTACTGACGAAGGCCGCACAGGACGCCGGCGCCAGCGTCCAGACGGGCGCCCGGAGCGAGACCCTCGTGGTCGATGACGACGGACGCGTGGTGGGCCTCGTAGCCCGGGTGGGAGACACCGAACAAGTCGTGCGGGCCCGGCGCGGTGTCGTGATCACTACGGGCGGCTTCGTCCACAACGAGGACATGATGCGCTGGTACGCGCCGGACCTGCTGCGCTGTGGACGCCCCATTGCAGCCGAAGGCGGCGACGACGGTGCGGGCATCCGCATGGGCATCGGTGCCGGCGGCGCAGCGATCCGCATGGACGCGGCCTGCATCGTGCTGGGGTTCGCCTACGGAAACCGCAAGAACATTCGCGGCATCCTCGTAAACTCCTGCGGCCAGCGGTACGTCAACGAGGACGTCTACCAGAGCAACCACGGAGAGATCGCTCTCAAAAAACAGGACGGACAGGTCTACCTCATCGTCGACGACTCGATCTACGAGCCTGTTCCCACCGGCGTGGACGAGGAGCTATTCAGCCTCCCGGTGGCAGCCGTGGCGAATACGGGCGAGGAACTCGAGCGGGAGATCGGCATGCCGAAAAACAGCCTTTCACACACCTTGGCGGTCTACAACGAGTACGCGGCGCGGGGCGAGGACCCCCACTTCCACAAGGAGCGCTGCTGGCTGCAGGCCCTGGACAAGCCTCCCCTGGCGGCAATCGACCTGCGCGTGGAGAACACGCCCTACTCGCTCTTCACGCTCGGAGGCCTGCGAACGCGTCCCACGGGAGAAGTGCTCGACACCGACGGCGCCCCGGTTGCCGGGCTCTGGGCCGCCGGACGCAGCGCGTCGGGGATCCCAGCCCAGGGCTACAACAGCGGGCTCTCGCTGGCGGACTGCACCTTCAGCGGCCGCATGGCAGGTGTGAGCGTCGCGGGTACGAGCAATTGAGCGACACCTTGCACTTCTGCGCCTCGTTCCAGTTCGGAAACCCGGATCACTTCCTCGAACTCGCACAGGTCGCCGAGGAATCCGGCTGGTCAGAAATCCTTCTGAGCGACCACATCGTTCACCACGAACACATCGACTCGAGCTACCCCTACCTCGAACACGGCGAGCGGATGTGGAAGCCCGAAACCGCATGGCCCGATGTCTGGGTCGCAACAGGGATGATGGCGGCGGTGACGAAGACCCTGCGCTTCTCTCAATTCGTCTACGTGCTTCCCATGCGCGACCCCTTCAGCGTCGCCAAAGCCGCCGGGACGGCGGCTAGACTTTCGAATAACCGCATCAGCATGGGCATCGGGCTCGGCTGGCTGCGAGAAGAATTCGACCTGCTCGGCACGCCCTGGCCCCGGCGCGGTCGCCGCGCCGACGAGATGATCGAGGTGATGCGCAAGCTCTGGACCGGCGAGTTCGTCGAATACCACGGGGAGTTCTTCGACTTCGATCGGCTCATCATGAGCCCAGGCCTGGAAGCGCCGATTCCCATCATCATCGGCGGCAACTCACCGCTCTCACTTCGGCGCGCGGCGCGGCTTGGCGACGGCTGGGCGCCCGCCTACCTGACCCTCCCGGAGATACGCGAGGGCATCGAAACGATCGAGCGCAAGCGTGCCGAATACGGCCGTGCGGCAACACCCTTTTCGGTCTACACCGGGACAGCTGAAACGAGCGGACTCGACGGACTGCAACGGCTGCGCGATGCCGGCGTCACGCACGTCCCCGCGCAGCCCCTGGCATTTTTCGAGGGCGCCAAGTCCATCGGCATCGAGCACATGCTGAACCCGCCGCTCGACGCGATGCGCGACGCCCTGCGTCGCTATGGCGACGAGGTGATCGCGAAGCTGGGCGCATGAACGAACGCGGGTGAAAGCCCCCGGGCCTGCTCCGCTGGACCGCAACCCACCCAAAAATTTGGATCGAGGCGAGTTCCTACTGCCTCCCAGGACCCGGGGTGCTGATCGCGCCGCGTGCTCCCGACCGGCGGCGCCAAGGACACACTCCACCGCTTCTGCTCGGCCTGCACGAGCGGAGAGGCGAGCGGAAAGTTAGCTTCCGAGCCCTCGAGCCGCATCGACAGCACGGCAACGCGTCGGAGGATCAAACTTGCATTTTCGCCACAATGCCATTGGCCTGGTCGCTCTCTTGTCGCTCGGCGCGTCCGCGTCGGAGCCGGGCCGCGAACCCTGCGCCGGCATCGATCCCCTGCGTCGCCCGTTTTTTGGAGACACCCACGTCCACACCACCTACTCCTTCGATGCCAACTCCCAGGACACGCGGAACACTCCGCGCGACGCCTACCGGTTTGCAAAGGGAGAAGCGCTCGGAATCCAACCCTATGACGCCGAGGGCAACGCCCTGCGCACCGTACAACTCGACCGCCCCCTCGACTTCACCGTGGTCACCGATCACGCCGAGTTCCTGGGGGAGATGAATCTCTGTGCCGATCCAGAAACCTGGGCCTACTGGCACCCGGTGTGCATTGCTCACCGCAACTTCCCCGTGACGGCTTTCATCAGCTTCGGGTACTGGGGAATGGTCGAGAAGGAACGTTGGGGCCTTGGCCTTTGCGGAAGCGACGGCGAGAACTGCCGCAACGCAACCGGAAGGATCTGGCAAAAGATCCGGGACGCTGCCGAAGAAGCCTACGACCGGACGGCCGACTGCAGCTTCACGAGCTTCGTGGGCTACGAGTGGACCGCGAGCGTTGGCCAAGGCGCCAACCTGCACCGCAACGTGGTGTTCCGCGACGAGAACGTGCCCGCGCTGCCCATCAGCTGGATCGAAACACCTTCGGCAGTCGACCTGTGGCAGACGCTCCAAGAAGACTGCGTCGAGGGCGTCCCGGGCTGCAACGCGCTCACGATTCCGCACAACTCGAACCTCGGCGCCGGGCTGATGTTCGAAACCGCCCGGACCTCCGGACCCGAAGCGGCGGGAGCCACGACGGCCGAAGAAGCCCTCCTGCGCGCGCGCTGGGAGCCGCTGATCGAGTTGATGCAACACAAGGGCGACTCGGAGTGCGACTCGCGGCTTTCCCGGTGGAGCAACGACGAGGCCTGCGGCTTCGAGAAGCTTCCCTACGACCGCTTCGGGGGCAAAGGGGGAACGCTCCTCGATCCGACGCTCCCCACGGAAAAGGACTACGTGCGCCAGGCGCTTGCGAAAGGACTGCGCCTCGAGAAGGAGTTGGGGGCCAACCCGTTCCAGTACGGAATCATCGCGAGCACCGACACCCACATCGCCGCACCCGGACTCGTCGCCGAGAAGGGGCACCCGGGCCACGGCGGCGCGGGCCGCGCCGCCCAGGGCGGACGCGCCGACCCCGAGGGCTTCCCGGACGACTTCGAATTCGGCCCGGGTGGGCTCGCCGTGTTGTGGGCAGAGGAGAACACTCGCCATGCGCTCTTCGCCGCAATGCAGCGGCGCGAGGCCTACGGAACCAGCGGCACCCGGCCGGTCGTTCGCTTCTTCGGCGGCTGGGACTACCCGGAGGATCTCTGCGGCGACCCTGAACTCGTCGCAAAGGGCTACGCCGGCGGCGTGCCCATGGGAAGCATCCTCCCGAACCGAGCGGAAACCGGCGCGCCGCGTTTCGCAGTCTCCGCGCTCCGGGACCCGGGCTCTGGCAAGGACGCGGGCGGCCCGCTCCAGCGCATCCAGATCGTCAAAGGCTGGCTCGAGGGCGGCGAACTGCGCGAGCAGGTCCTCGACGTGGCCGGCGGCGAGAACGGCGCGAGCGTCGACCTCTCGACCTGCGAGCCGCGGGGCCAAGGCGCGGCGAGCCTTTGCGCCGTCTGGACCGACCCGGACTTCGACGCGAATGAACCCGCCTTCTACTACGCGCGCGTGCTCGAGAACCCCTCGTGCCGCTGGAGCCAGTACGTCTGTCTCGACGCGAAGGTCGATTGCTCCGATCCCAACTCGGTTCCCGAAGGCCTCGCCCCCTGCTGCTCCCCCGACCACCGCGCGGCGATCCAGGAACGCGCCTGGACCTCACCGATCTGGTACCGCCCCTAGAAGAGACCGCGCCTGTAACGAAAACCACATGGGCCGCCGCAGGTCCCGGAACGATCGGGACGCGACGGCTCGAAGATGGCTACTGCGTGCGGGCCGGGCGCACCTTCACGCCCTTTCTTCCCGGCGGCGCAGGCCCGGCCGGGCACCGAGCCACAAGCCGCCCGCCAGCAGGAGCAAGCCCAGGGGCGAGAGGACCGGGACGCTCGGCGCAGTGTCCGCGTCGCAGGCGTCACCCTCGGCATCGGAATCCGCGTTCGCTTGATCGGGATTCGCTACCGCGGGGCAGTTGTCCCGGGAGTCCGTCCAGCCGTCACCGTCTGTGTTCCCCTCGTAGGATTTGCCCAAGATCGAATCACCAGAGTGAGACGTGAAAATCCCTAAATCCGTATCGTCGACGAGACCATCCCCATTGAAATCCGCATCCGGCTCGTAGGTCTCGGAACCGCTGTAAGAGAGGAAGAGCATGAAATCCGGCACTCCAGTCACTCCATCGTTGTTCAGGTCCGTATCGCAGTAATTCCCGTAGCCGTCCCCGTTGGAGTCGATCTGCAGCGGGTTGGCAACGTCGCCGCAGTTGTCCTGCTCGTAGGGGATGCCGTCCGCATCCTCATCGTTCGGGACCGTGGGGCCACCGGGATCCACGATCTGGCCGTCCAGCGCCGTGGCATCGCCGAGTTCACCGTCTTCGAGCGTGAAGCTCACCGTGGTGGCGAGGTTGCCGGCGATAGCCTCTGAGCCGAAGACGACGTCCTCGAAGTCGTACCAGCTCTTCGTGCCATCATCGCCCGGCGTCGTGGGACCGAACTTCCGGTAGGAAGTCGTCGCCTCTTGCGGGCTGTAGAAGTAGAGCTTCACGGAAGCGGCGCTGCACGGCAGCGTGAAACCCACCACACCCAGCGGATAGGCATAGTCCGGGTCGTCCACGCTCATCTCGCTCTCGGATACGAGCGTCGCCGCGTTGATTTCATCACACTCCCCAGAGACCTCCACGCCCACATAGTCGCTTCCCACCAGGCCCGCCAGCGACGCGACGCTCGGCTGCAGCGCATCCGCGGCGCCGTCCTGGTTGAAATCGCCGCCGTCGGGCGCCGCGTTCTCTTCGCTATCGGACGCCCCGTCGTTGTCGTCATCCGGGTCGGCATTGTCTCCGATCCCGTCGCCGTCGGCATCGCTGGTCTCTGTGGCATCGTTCGGGAAGGCGTCGCAGGCATCCCCGGGCACGTCTCCATCGGCATTCGCTTGATCGGCATTGGCCACCAGGGGGCAGTTGTCCGAGTTGTCTCCGGTCCCGTCGCCGTCGGTGTCAGTGGTCTCTGTGGCATCGTTCGGGAAGGCGTCGCAGGCATCCCCGACCGTGTCGCCGTCTGTGTCCAATTGATCTTCGTTGGCCACCAGGGGGCAATTGTCTTCGAAGTAGTGCTTGCTGTCCCCATCGGTCGTGGTTTCGTCGACGTGCTTGAGGCCCTTTTCTCCTACCTCCTCGTTCACGACTGAATCGGCGTGGTCCGGAATCTCGCTCCACAGCGCTACAGAATAGGCATTCGCCCAATCAGGTGGTCCTTGCAGAGCGATGTTCGAAGGCTCGGTGACACTCGTGTGCAGGAACGTGAGCCCCCCTGCGTACAGGACCGAGAAGACCTCGTCCTCCGGTTCCTGCGGCGCAATGGTCGAGGCATCGAACATCACATAGTTTCCCACGCCGTGTCCGGAACTGGCCACCGCAGGTGAGTCCGTGTCGAGATTCAGGAAGTAAAAGTTGCTGCTCGGGTCTCTGAAAGTGAAGTCGCGAGTTTTCGAGCCGCGAATCGTCGTCGAGTACATTGCCCAGTTGCCGCCGAAATAACCGATCGGCGAGCCGTCATCGCCGGTGAGGTTTCCCGCGGCAAAGTAGTTGTCCTCGAAGTGGCTCGCGTAGGCAAAGCTCAGGAGCGCGTTGTAGCTGCCATTGCGAAAACCAATGTTGGAATTTCGAAATTCGCTCTGGACGAACCGGATCTCCTGAGAGGCAGAGCGCGTAGAGATCCCGGCCGATACCCCGTGGTGACCGCCGTCGAATCGAGAGTCGTAGAAGGAGATCGCCGCCGTGTCACGCCGCGGTTGCTCCGCGCCAACCGGACTCCACTCGAATTCGAACTCCACCGCCCCCTCGGTCGAAGGTGCTTCCGGATCGTAGGGAGCCGTCTCGAAGCTGATACCCTGGAAGAGCACCCTCTTGATGCTGTCGGATTTGAAGACCGTGCCGCCGCTTGTGTTCACGATTCGCGTCAGGTCCTTTCCCTCGCCCGCGATCCAGCCTCCGATATGACCGTGATAACAAGGGTAGGTTTCGTCCCACGCACAGACTACATTGTAGTTAGGAATAGGGTCCACGTGACAATCGGAATCCTGCGTGCAGGCGATGTTGTTGTATGAGTCTCCGCGGCAGAAACCGTTCCCCCCGGCGACATTGAATTGCAGCGCGTCGCTCACGTGGTAGGTGCCCGCTGGGATGAATACGCGCACACCTTGATATTCATCATGTGGGTTTTCGTCACAACTCTCGTCGAGCGCCGCCTGGAGGGCGAGAAGGTCATCGTCCGAGTCGTCGTCCGGCGTGGCGCCGTAGTCCGTGACGACGTCAACCATTCCGGGCAGGACCTCGGTGAGCTGCGGCCGCGAAATGGGCGGCACGATATCGATGCGCGGCGGTTCGGGAAGGTCTGAAAAGGACGCCAGTGTCGCGTCCGGGTTCATGAACATCGGATATTTCTCTTGTCCAGGGGTTGAACCGATTACGAAATTGTGCGCAGACGCGACCGCGGGTCGCGGTCGTCTCGAAGAGCGGCGAATCGAGAGGAGCCCAGATCTCATTGCCGATGGCGATGAGGGTCGCATTGGGAGCGTCGCCCACGGCGATCTTCTCGGCGTCGTATTTTCCGTCGTTCCCGAGCAGCCACACTGTCCCCGCCGCGTTGTAGTCGATCAGGGCCCCTCCGCTGGTACCCGGCGTGCTGATCTCGTTCGACTTCATCAGGACATCGATCGGCAGGTCACGCGGAGGCACGTAAACGAGGATCGGCGCGTGCGAATTGATGGTGCGGTCGTGTGAGAACTCCGTACGCACTTGTGCCACGACGTGCGGCCCGAGGGCCGATGCGGAATCAAAGCGGAAATCTGCACGCCCCAACGCGTGGGCGGTCGTGGCCGAATAGATCTGCACGCGGCCCTGCAGTGCCCAGACGTGGTAGAAATCGAGAGCCCCTTCCGGATCGTCCTCGTCGTAGTTGGGCAGATCGCCCAGATCTTCGATAGTCCCCAGCGCACCGCCAGAGAACCCCGTACCGATAGAGATGAAATCGGCCTCGGGGTGGTCGACGAGTGCTCCGGCGCGCATCAGGCCATTGGTGTCCAGAAGCGTGGATTCGAGACGGATGCTGCCGGGGCCCTTGATATCGAGGTAGCCGCCTTCGACGTCGCAGAACTGGATTTCGAGGCTGACCGGCAGGGTGTTCTTCATCAACACGGCCTGTGCCGCCAGATCCGGCGACTCGCCCTCTGGGTAACAATAGCCCGGTACACACCGCGGATAGAAGTCCAGCGTTGGGGTGAGAGAGAGATTTGCGAAATTGACCACCGTGGCGGCATCGATTTGAAATAGGGGCTGCGCGGGATCCTGCGCGATGAGCCTGGTGTTTTGACCGCGACCCGACCCGTGGATGTAGACCGAACCCGTGCGGTCGATGACCACCGGGTTGTCGAGGGTGTAATCGCCGGGGCCCAGGTACAGCGCGGTGACCCCGGTCCCGTTCTCGAGTTCATCCTTGATCAGTTGGAGGCTGTCCGCGCTGGGGCCGGTCACCTTTTCGAACGACTCATAGGTGGCCGGGGCGCTCGCCGCTGCGCTACCCGCTGCGATCAAGACCAGGAGGACTGTGAGCCAGAACCCGATGCGTATGACGTCCCGCCGTAAAACGGAAGGCTACATCGACTTGTCCCAATTTAGCAAATTAAAAGTGTGCTCACGTTAGGTATGAACAGTTAGGGAGCCTACCCAATAGCCCCCGTGCAGCGAGCTGAAAACCGAGTGCGGTCTTCCGTTCGCTTTTCTAACGATACTGTGTTCGCAAACGAGAGATCTGTTTCCCGTCGGTCCCTTCTGTTTCCCGTCGGTCCCTTCTGTTTCCCGCCGGTCCCTTCTGTTTCCCGTCGGTCCCTTCTGTTTCTCGTCGGTCCATTCTTGTTTCCCGCCGGTCAGCACCGCCTAGGAGGAGATCTCCGTGAGCCGCGCTCCGATCTCGCGCTCGCCCTCGCGCGTCTGCCAGCCCCGCTCGAGACAGCGCCGCATGCGCGACCGGGCTTCGGGGTGGGCCATGAGGCGCGCAAAGGCATTCTGTTCCACGACCAACTCGCTTTCGGTCTCGGACTCGAACGCGGAAAACGCCGCCTTGGTCTCGGCGACGGCTGCGGCCGGAAAGCTCGCGATGCGCCGGGCCAGGCGCTCGACGAAGGGCCCCATCTCCTGCGGGTCGAGCGCGCGATTCACCCAGCCGTAGCGCTCCGCCTCGTCCGCGTCGAAGTCGTCGCAGCCCAGGATGATCTCGGCAGCACGGGCACGACCCACGAGTTTGAGCAGGCGCACCGTACCGCCGGCGCCCGGCAGAATGCCGAGAGCCACTTCGGGCTGTCCGAAGACGGCCTTGCCCCGCGCGGCGAAGCGCATGTCGCAGGCCAGGGCGAGTTCGCTGCCGCCGCCGCGGCAGTAGCCCTCGACCTGGGCGATCGTCACCTGGGGCAGCGTGCGCAAGCGGTCGAGCACGGCGTGCACGAAGTCCGGGGCGTGGCTCTCGGCCGGCCCGTCGGTCTCTGGAATGCCGAGAATCGCCTCCAGGTCTCCGTGGGCCACGAAAAATTCGGGATCGACGCTGCGCAGCACGATCACCCGCAGCGAAGCGTCGTTCGCGGCTTCGCGGGCCAAGGCGTCGAACGCGACGAACATCTCACTGCCCATCAGGTTCAGCGGTGGGAAATCGATGCCGACGAAGGCGACCCCGCCTTCGCGCTCCACCCGGAATCCTTCGATCGTCTCGATTCCCATCACCCCTCCTTTGCCATGCGCCGCCGGGTGACGAGGACAAGCAGCGCCGGTGTGGAAGTCACATCGAGCAGAAACGCCATCGCGATCGCAAATGCGGTGAGCAACCCGAAGTCCCGCAGGTTGCTCATGGACGAGAGCAGGAAGACCAGGAAGCCGCTCGTCAAGACCACCGAAGTGAAGAGCAGGGCGCGTCCTGTGGTCTGGAGGGCCCGTTCGACCGCGCGCACCGGATCACCCGTCTGAGCCAGATAGCGGCGAAAACCCGCGATCAGGTGGATCGTGTCGTCCACGGCGAGACCGATGGCGATGCAGCCGACCATGAGCGTGAACATGTCGAGGGTGATGCCCGTAATGGTCATCAGGGCCAACGTCATCACGATGGGGAGCAGGTTCGGCACCATGGACACGAGCCCGGCGCGCAGGCTCCCGATCAGGAGCGCCATCAGCGGTGTGATCAACAGAAGCGCCAGCCCATAGCTTCGCGCCATGCTCTCGACGACGGCACCCACGCTGCGCGTCACCACGGCAGACATGCCGGTGACGGTCAGATCCGCTGCATCACCGAAAATCTCGCGGAACTCGCGTGTCGCGCGGTCGACCAATCCGATGGTCTCGTAGCCGTCCGCCCACAGAGTCCGGATCGTGAATCGGGCCTTTTGGAATTGCGGGTCCACGAGCTTTTCCAGATCGTCGCTGCCGCTGTTCTCGAAGAGGAGCAGCTCCTGGGCCAGGAGCCTCTGGTCCTGGGGTACGGCGTAGAACTGCGGCCTGTTCTCGTTCAGGGCCTGGTGGGTTTCCTTCACCACATCGAGCAGCGACGTCGTGCGCCGCACGACGAGGCCCTCTTCCCGGTAATCCGAAACGCGCCCGCGCATCTCCTCCATGCGGTTCAAGACGTCCGGATCGTGGAGACCATTTTCTCGTCGCGTGTCCACCACGACGTCGAGCGTAAAGGTCCCGCCGTCGCGCTCGTCGATGTAGTCCATCGCCTGGCGGTAGGGGTGCTCGGGCGGCAGGTAGGACATCGGATCGCTCGAGAAGCGGACCTGGGTGGCGGCCCCGATGGACACGACTGCGAGAACGAGGGTCACCGCCACGACGGGCTTCGGATGACGCGCCGCCATCATCCCGCACGCCGCAAGCAAACGATTCTCCGCGGCGGCACCCGCACGCTCGGAGTGCGGCCTGAGGGGAAGCGCGGCGAGCAGCGCCGGCAGCAGCACCAGCGTGTAGAGCAGGGTCATCCCCACACCCAGGGTGGCGATGACACCGAAATCGTTCAGTGGGGCCATCTTTGCGGCGAGAAAAGAGAGCATGCCGGCCGCGGTGGTGAGACCGGTCAGCAAGATCGGATAGCCCGAGTGTGCAAGTGCACTCAACAACGCCTCGCGGCGGTCACCCTGGGCATCGAGTTGCTGGATGAAGATCACCAACAAGTGCACCGAGTAGCCCACCCCGAGCGCCAGCATGAAAGATGGAAGGATCTGGCCCGAGAGCGTGAGGCTGTATCCCAGCAGCTCTGCGGTGCCGACCGTGGAAACGACTGCGAGCACGACCACGACCAGGGCAATCAGAACCGGCGCGACGCGTCGCAGGAGCAACAAGAGCAGCCCGCCCACCACGACGAGAGACACGCCGAAAAAGCGCGGCATTTCGCGGCTCATCGCCAGGGTGAGTTCGTGGGTGAGAAGCACGCTACCGGCCACCCGAACCGTGAAATCTGGTGACCGGTGGCGCTCGACGACCTCTTTCACCGCAAAAACGATCGCGTCGTTCTCGGCCCCCGTGATGAACGGGCGGTCGTCCTCGGACCGACCGATCGCATCTTCCTCGAAGCCTCCGAACTCCTCTTCGCCGGCCCCGATCGAAGAGTACGCGTCCGTCTCCACGAAGATATTCGCGATTCGACCGTCCGCGGAGATGACCCCGTCGCGGTAGAGTGGCGTGCTCATCACGCGCACACGCAGCGCCTCGAGTTCATCCGGCGTCGAAGGCATCTCCTCGAGCAGGTCCTCGACGATCAACTCGTCGCCCACTCCCCGCGTCGACCGAACGTTGATGAGGCTCGTCACTTCCTCGAGGTGGGGAATACTCGCCTCGAGATCTTCGTGCAGGTCCTGCAGCCACTCGAGAAAACTCAGATCAAAGACATCTGGAGGCTCGATCGCGATGATCACGAGCTGATCGCGACCGAACTGGTCGCGCAACTCGTCGTAGGCAACCTTCACCGGATCGTCGCTTCGCAGGAAGGCCTCGGTAGAAGTATCAGTCTCTACCTCGGGAAGGCGCGTTCCCAGCGCCAGCGTCAGACCCACCATCGCGACGATCACCAGCCAGTGCCAGCGCCAGACCGCCGCGCCCCACGATGCAAACGCCGCCTCGATCCGTTCTCTCACCGGATGTCGCGTTCGCCCCTGCTTCCCCAGAACTGCGCCGGCTCAACCACGCGCTTCGACCTGACGCAACAACTCGTCCTCCCACTCGAAATCGATATCCCTCTCGTCGAGACCTTCGCGCCGAAACCAGTCCCAGGTCTGCTCGACGGCCGCGGGAAACGTGAACTCGGGTTCCCAACCCACGTCGCGACGCAGCCGGTCGATACCGAATACGACGTTGCTATTCCAGCGATGGATGTTCGGTGCGAGGCGTTGCACGAGAAACGCGAGCATGAAACGGGCGACGGCGAGTTGACTCTCGGAAGTCGCGGTGCGAACGTCGATCCGCGCATCGGGCTTCGCGGGAGCCAACGGAATCCGGCCGTCGAAGAGATCGTCCATGAGGCCCGGATCGACGAAGACCTTCTCGGCCGAGACTCCGAGCACCTCCGAAAAGACATCCACGTATCCCTCGGAAGTGAAGCAGTCGGCGCCGGTCAGATTGTAACGCTTGCCGAAAGTCACTGGCTGGCCCATGACCATGCGCAGCGCCCGGGCCTGGTCTTCGACATGCCCGACCTGGCCGAGCGTGGTGCCGTCTCCGGGAATCAGGATCTTCCGTCCGCGCAGCAGCCGCATGAACATGCGCTGTTCCCGGTCGGGAAGGATGTTGTTCGGGCCGAAGACCATCGACAGCGCCACGACCGTGGCGGGAAAGCCGTGCTCACGGTGCTGTCCGAAGAGGAAATCCTCGCAGGCGATCTTGTTGCTGCCGTACTCGTTCTGAGACTCACCCCGGTCGAGGGGGAAGCCCTCGTGGATGGGCAACAGGTCGGAGGCGGCGTAGATCACAGTCGAGCTGATGAAGACGTAGTGACCCGTCCGGCCCCGAAAGATCTCCGTCATGAGCCGCACGTCCTCGGGCCGGTAGGCGCTCACGTCGAAGACGCAGTCGAACTCCAGACCGCCGAGCGTCTGGCGCAGGGCCCCCTCGTCGGTCCGGTCGGCAAAAAGACGCTGCACACCGCGCGGCAGGATCGCCTCCGTTTTCCCGCGGTTTAGCACCGTCACATCGTGGCCGTGTTTGCACAGCTCGCGCACCAGCGTGAGGCCGTTGAACATCGTGCCGCCCATGACTAGAACTTTCACAGTCAGACATTCTACACGCTGGAGGGATCGCGGCGTGACCCGCTCGAAACTGTTCGGGGGCGCAGGGCGACGCGCCGGCCGAAACTCTCCGGGCGCAGGCTCCGCATCGCGAAACCGACCAGCCCGCCGACGTGCCCGCCGATGAAGCTCGCGAGCAGCGGGCCGAGCCTATAGCGAAAGCGCGCCGCGGGAACCCGGGGCCTCTCGATGGGCAGCGCCATCGAACGGGTGACCTCGAAGCTCGAAATTCCAGAGCTTCAGCGGTTAGACTGGAGCCATGGGAAAGAGCGCCGCCGCAATCGCAGGCTTCACCGAGTGGGCGCCCCGGCGCCGCTGGGATGAGCCGATGTTCGGACTCGAGGCCTGCGCCCAGCTCGCCGCCGAGGTGCTGGCCGACGCCCAGGTCGACAAGGACGAGGTGAACGGCCTCGTCACGGGGGGCCTCCAGGAATCGCCCCTGTTCGCGCCGCTCGCGCTGGCCGAATACCTCGGCGTGCATTCGAGCTTCAACGAGGTGGTCGATATCGGCGGCGCGACCTGCGGCGGCATGGTGTGGCGTGCCGCCGCTGCCATCGAAGTCGGCGCCTGCGACACGGTGCTGGTGCTCGCGCCGTCGGTGCCTCCGCCGCCCCAGACCGGACCCGGCAAGGAGAAGATGCAGCTGCCCGTGTACCTGGGCGGCGACGCCTGGGGGTCGCCGCAGGAACAGTTCGACATTCCGTCCGGACTGGTGGCTGCGACGCCCGGCTTTGCCATGGTGGCGAGCCGCTACATGGCTGAATACGGTGTATCTCCCGAAACACTGGCGAAGGTCGTGGTCCACGAGCGTTACAACGCGCAGAAGAACCCGAAGGCGATCTTCCGCGACAAGCCCGTCTCGATCGAGGATGTACTCAACTCGCCGCTCATTGCCGACCCGATCCATCTCTACGAGATGGTGATGCCGTGTTTCGGCGGAGCCGCTGTGCTCGTCACCTCAGTGGAGCGCGCCAAGCGAGGGCCGCACCGCCCGGTCATCGTTTCCGGCTTCGGCGAACACGTGACACACAAGACGGTGACCTACATGCCGAACCTGGTCGACACGCCGGGCCGGATCGCGGCCGAGCGGGCGTTCGCGATGGCCGGTGCCAGCCGCGACGGAGTCGACATCGCCTCGCTCTACGACTGCTACACCATCACGATCCTGCTCACGATCGAAGACGCCGGGTTCTGCAAGAAGGGTGAGGGCGGCCGCTTCATCGACGAGCACGACCTGCGCTATGACGGCGGCGACTGGCCCCTCAACACCCACGGCGGGCAGCTCGGCATGGGCCAGGGCGGACTCGCGGGCGGGATGTCGCACGTCATCGACAGCGTGACGCAGCTCCAGGGGCGCGCCGGCGACCGGCAGCTGCCCAGAGCCGAGCTGGCCTACGTGACGGCGCCCGGCGGCCTGATGGCGTCTCACGTGGGCCTCGTCCTCGAGGGCGCCTGAGCATGCGAAATGCCCCCGACGGCCGCCCGCTGCCGAGCCCCACACCCGCGAGCCAGCCGTTCTTCGACGCCGCCCGCGAACACCGGCTGCTATTGCAGCGCTGCCCGCGCGACGGCTTCTTCTACTACCCGCGCACCCATTGTCCCCGCTGTCTCGGCACCGACTGGAGCTGGGAAGAAGCGTCCGGCCGCGGCGAGGTGCACGCCTTCACCGTGGACCGCGTCGGCCACGATCCCGCCCAGGCGTCGCGAATCCCCCTGGTGATCGGCGTGATCGAACTCGAAGAGGGCCCGCGCATGACGGCCAACGTCGTCGATTGCGCACCCGAAGACGTCGCCGTCGGCATGCAGGTCGCCGCCGACTACGAGGACTTCGACGACGTGACGCTGGTCCGGTTCCGGCCCAGCTAGGCGCCGCGGCTCACCACTTCGAGGACGTCTCCCACCGAGACCTCTCCCGGCGAGGCCACCTTCACGTAGATCCCGCGCAGCCGCTGATCCCGGTGACCGGGAGCCCTGGTGATCTTGAGCGCCTCCTTGCCGAAGCGCTGCCGGTACTTCATGCAGCCCGTGTGGGGCTCGGGCGTCACCTCGAGAAGCGCTCCGCCGAGCTGGATGCGAGACCCCGCCGGAAGGTTTTCGACGGAGAGGTCGAGATCTACGATCAAGTTGTCGCCAAACAGGGTAAGCGGCTGACCGTTCGCGACGAGCATTCCGAAATCAGCGCGCATCATGGTGATCTGCGCGTCGGGCTTGTCTGGCGCGTCGCGCAGCCACGCATCGCCCGGGACGCCCTCCTCGCAGGTCAGGCGCACCGAGTCCGGCGTCGCCCGCTCTCCGTCGTCGCCACGAGAGACGATCAACGCGAGCGTCCCGCTACCCGCGGGCGGTGCGAGCTTCTCGAGCCCGCGCTCTATTTCCCCGGTAGAAAGGTGGCGGGAGCTATCGCCCCAGGGACCGTGACTCGCGTGAAGCATCATCCGAGTCGCGCGCATAGGAACGAGCCTAGCCCGTCACTGCTGCGCTCGAGAGCCCGAGCTCCCCGAAAACCTCGTCGTTGTGCTCTCCGAGCCGCGGCGCGCGGCGCGAGATCCGCCAGGGGGTTTTCTCGAATTGGTACGGGGCACCGGGATAGGTGAAGCGGCGGCCGTGCTCCGGGTGCTCGACCTCGACCGGAAAGCCACGCGCCACGAAGTGCGGGTCCTCCATGACTTCCTCGGGCGCGTAGACGATGCCGACGGACAGACCCGCCCTCTGCCCGCCGAGGAAGAAGTCGTAGGCGGGGATCCGCGAAGCCACCAGGTTCATCGCCTCGCGCCCCGCACCGAAAAGAACGGTGGTCTCATCGTCCTCGCCAATCTTCGAGAGGTCGATCTCGGACTCGCGTTCGGCGCCCCGTTCGAGAAAGACCGCCTCGGGGAGTTCGTCCTTCAGGCCGAGTTCGACGAGCCAGTCGAGGAGCCAGCGAAACTCACTCGGCCGCCGCGGTGGAACTCCGGTCGTCACATAACGGCCGTCGCCACAGCGCATCTGCGTCTCCATGGTGGGCTGCTCCATGGCGTGGCGGCCCGTCTGGCGCTGCACGGTTCCGCGCTGCACCAGCCAGTGGTAGGAAGCCATCTCGGTCGTGACGTTGCAGGCCGCGTAGGCATTGACGTCGACGTGCTGGCCGCGGCCCGACACGTCGCGTTGAAGGAGCGCCGTCAACACCGACAGCACGGCGTAATGACAGGCCGTATTGTAGGCCTGGTTGCCGCCCCCGCGAACGGGCGGGAGCGAGTGGTCGTCGTAGCCACAGCTCCAGGCGGGGCCGCCCGAAGCGAGCAACGTGAGGTCCGTGGCCAGTTCATCCCGGCGTGCTCCCCCGCGCCCAAAGGGCGTGACCGAAACCATCACGAGTTCCGGGCGGCGCTGCTTCCAGTCCGGGTAGTCGAGACCCAGCGCGGCCAGCCGGCCCGGGGGCTCGCACTCGAGCAGGACGTCGGCGCTGTCGACGAGCTTGGCGAAGGCGTCGTGTCCGGCCGCCGTCTCGAGGTCGAGCGTGACGCCGCGCTTGCTCGTCTGCGTGCTCCACCAGAAAAGGCTCCGGTCCGGTCCGGGCTCGTCGTCCAGGAAGGGCGGGTAGCTGCGCGCGGGGTCGCCCTCGGGCGGCTCGACCAGGATCACGTCGGCACCCATATCCGCCAGCAGCTTCCCGGCGTAGGCCCCCATTTCGCTCGTCAGCTCGACGACGCGCAGACCCTCGAGCGCGCCGCTCACAACACACCCTCTTCGTGAAGCCGAGCGAGGTCGTCGCTTTTCATTCCCAGCAATTCGGTCAACACCCGGTCGGTGTGCTCGCCGCAGCAGGGGCCGCCCCGCCGGATCTCCCAGTCGGTCTCCGAGAAATGCACGGGCATCCCATCGACACGGACCTTCCCCATCTTTGCGTGCGTCACTGTGGGCCAGAGACCGAACGCGGCGGTGTCCGGGTCTCCGTCGATGCGCTCGGCCGGGCGCTGCAGGGCGGCAGCCGGTACGCCGGCGGCCTGGAGCGCGGCGGCTGTCCCGAAATCGTCGCGCTCGCGGGTCCACGCCGAAAGCAACGCGTCGAGCTCGTCCTGGGCGGCAAGCCTTCCGTCGAGACCGGCGAAGCGGGGCTCCCGGGCCCAGTCGAGATCGACAGTGGCGGCGAGACCGCGCCAATCGGCATCGCTGCGGCAGGCCACGGCGAGCCAGCGGTCCTCGCCCCGGGCCGGGTAGATCCCGTGCGGCGCCATTGGCGGCGAGGTGTTGCGGTTGCTGTGGGGCTGTCCCTCGCGGCGCATCGGCCGCCCGTTGACGGTGTAGTCGAGCGTCGCGGGGCCGTTGAGTGCTGCCCCGGCCTCGGTGCAGGACATGTCCACCCACTGGCCCTCGCCGGTGCGCGACTTGTGGACCAACGCCAACAAAATGGCGATCGCCATGGTGTAGCCGCCGGTGTGGTCCATGTACGAGTAGCCCCACCCCGCGGGTGGCAGATCCGGCAGGCCCGAAGTGAATGTGAGCCCGCACATGGCCTGCACGATCGGGCCCCAGGTCTTGAACTCCTGGTAGGGCCCCGTGTGTCCAAAGCCGCAATTCGAGACGTAGATGATGTCCGGCTTCAACTCCTTCAGCCGCTCGTAGCCGAACCCCAGGCGCTCCATCACGCCGAAGGCGAAGTTCTCGCTCACGACGTCCGAGCGCTTCACGATCTCTGCCAGGATCTCCTTGCCCTTTTCGGTGCGGAGATTCAACGCCACGCCGAGCTTCTCGACGTTGTGGTTGTTGAAGCCGCCGCCGAAGTCCGGACCGCGCCGCTCATCGACAAAGGGCGGCATCATGCGCAGGATGTCCCACGTGCCCCGACGCACCGGGTCTTCGATGCGGATCACCTCGGCGCCAAAGGCCGAAAGCCACTTGGTCGCACCGGCACCCGCAAGCTGGCCCGTGAAGTCGCAGATCCGGACGTGGGAGAGTGCCGTCGACGTCACGGCGGCAGCATACACCGCCGCCGGAGCAGCGAGCGCGGTAGAATCGGCCGCGTTCACGCCGGAGGCATGGATGGAACTTCAAGGCACGGTGGCGATCGTGACGGGAGCCGCGCGCGGCATCGGGCGTGCGACTGCAGTGGCACTGGCGCAGGCCGGCGCGCGCGGCGTAGCGATCGTGGACCTGAAAGAGCCGGAGCTGGCGGAAACCGCCGAACTCGTGCGCGGGGCCGGGGCGGAGGCACTGCCCCTCGTCGCCGACGTCGGGAGCCTCGGGGCGCTGCGCGCGATGATCGCGGAGGTCGACGCGACGTTCGGACGCATCGACGTACTGCACAACAACGCGGGCCTCGGCGAGGGCCCGCCGGACTGGCCGGACATCGCGCCGGAGCGCACCGCCGCGATCGTCGACATCAACCTGCGCGGTGTCGTGCTCGGAACACAGCTCGCGCTTCCGGTGATGAAACGCGGCGGTGGCGGCGCGATCGTCCACACGGCTTCGGGGGCCGCGTACACCCCGGTACCGCCCCAGGCCGTCTATGCGGGCACGAAGGCCGGCATCGTGCAGTTCACGAAGTCCTGCATTCCGCTCCACGAGAGCCACGGCGTGCGGGTGAACTGCGTGTGCCCGGGCCTCGTCGAAACCGATATGGTGCACGAGAGCGGCGACGGAGACGTCGCCGACTGGCTGCGACCCATGTACGACTCCGTCGAGCTGTTGCGCCCGGAAGACATCGCCGACGCGGTGCTCGCCCTGGTGCGCGACGACACCCGGGTAGGAGAAGCCCTGAGCGTCGACAACCCCGGCTAGCGCGGCGCGCCGCTTCGGTCCTGCACCGCTCACAGCGCCTTCAGCGCGCGCTACCGCGCGGTGGGTAACACCGCCTCCAGACGCGGCTTGCAGCGCCTTCAGCGCGCGCTACCGCGCGGTGGGTAACACCGCCTCCAGACGCGGCTTGCAGCGCCTTCAGCGCGCGCTACCGCGCGGTGGGTAACACCGCCTCCAGACGCGGCTTGCGACCCAGCATCGAGTTCCTGCCATGGACGAGAATCCCCGATCTCGCAACGGCCTGGCCCATCGTGAACGAGGCGGAACGAGACAACGCGGGTATCCTGCTCGACACCCGGCGCTGGAAACGCCAACCCGGGAACCCGGCCGTCGACGTACTGCGGGAAATTCCCGGCGATCGCATTCCGGTGCTCCAGACCTGCGGCTTCCGGCCCGAGCCCGAGGGAGACCCCATGACCGAGTGCACCGCGAAGCGGCTGCTGCCCGGCGAGGGTGCCGTGGGCTTCGCCGGCCTCGACGAGATCGGCACAGACCCGCTGCTTGCCCCCGAGGTCTTGAACCTCGAACTCGCCCGGGCCCAGCCCACGGCCGAGCAGGGACGGGCCGCCACGCAAAGCGTCCCCGACCGGTGATAGAATGACCGGCGCCATGGACACGATCGGAAAGCGGCTGGAAGAAATCCGGGCCCAGGGCTATACGATCCTGCGCGACGCGATCGAGCCGGCCCCGAACGCCGGCGGCCTGGCCGGGCACTCGGCGGTGCGCTTCTGCGCCGTGGGCGCGGCGGGCGGCCCACGCCGATGGACTTCCGGCTCTTCGAGAGCGATCCCCCCGGCGGAGGATCCCGGCTCGTGACCCGCGCGCAGGGCATCGAAAAAGTGATCGTGAACGGTACCGTCAGCGTCGACCGGGACGAGCTGACGGAAGCCCGAACAGGACAGGTGATTCGCACGCGCTGAAGCGCGCAACCAGGAGGATTCCCCATGAGCGAAGGCCGCATCATCCGGGTCGACATGACCGACCAGAGCGTTTCGATCGACCCCTTCCCCGAAGAATGGCACCTGCTCGGCGGCCGCGCCCTCTCGGCCAAGATCCTCCTCGCCGAGTGCGACGCCACCTGCGACCCCCTCGGCCCGGACAACGTGCTGGTCGTGGCACCGGGTGCGCTCGCCGGCACCTCGGCGCCCACTTCCGGGCGCATCTCGATCGGGGGAAAGAGCCCGCTGACCGGCGGCATCAAGGAAGCCAACGCCGGGGGCAACCCGGGCCAGGACCTGATGAAGCTCGGCTACCGGGCCATCATCGTAAAGGGCCAGCCCGGCGACCGCGACAAGCGCTGGGCGCTCGACGTCACCGAGGAAGGCGCCACGCTCAAGGACGCGACCGAGTACAAGGGCTTGTGGAACTACGCACTGATCGGCGAGCTGGCGAAGACCTACAGCGCGACGGCTTCGTTCATCTCGATTGGCCCCGCCGGCGAACTCGAGCTCTTGGGCGCTTCGGTGGCGTGCACCGACCAGGAAAAGGAGCGCCACCCCGTGCGCCACGCGGGGCGGGGCGGGCTCGGCGCGGTGATGGGGAGCAAGTGCCTGAAGTACGTGTCCGTGGACGCGGCGAAGAAGCCCGCGCGCGCGCCGGCCGACCGCGAGGCGTTCATAGCGGCGACCAGGACGACCTCCAAGGCCTACCTGGAGGGCCCGCGGCCGATGCAGCACGGCACGAGCACCTCCGTGGGAATGGCCCAGATCCTCAACACCTTCCCCTACAAGAACCGCATCGAGGGGCAGTCGCCCGACGCCGAGACGCTCGACGGCCACCGGATCATCGAGAGCTTCGAGACGCGCGGTGGCGGAATGCACAACTGCCAGACGGGTTGCATCGTGAAGTGCAGCAACGTCGTGCACGACGAGGACGGCAATTACAAGACGTCCGCACTCGAGTTCGAGACGCTCACGTTGCTCGGCTCGAACTGCGGGCTCGCGAGCTGGGAGGACGTCGCCGACCTCGATCGCCTGTGCGACGACATCGGGCTCGACACCATCGAGACCGGTGCGGCGATCGGTGTCTACATGGACTCCGGAGCCATGGAGTTCGGCGATGCGGAGGGGGCAAAGCACCTGATGCGCGAGATCGCCGAGGGGAGCGACGTCGGCCGGACCATCGGGAACGGGGCCGTCGCCACCGGCAAGCGCCAGAAGCACCACCGGGTTCCGACCGTGCGGGGCCAGGCGATTCCCGCCTGGGATCCGCGGCCGCTCAAGGCGACGGGCGTCACCTACCTCACGAGTCCCCAGGGCGCCGACCACACGGCCGGGCTCGTGGTGAACCCGGGGCTCGCACCCGAAGACATGCCGGCGGCCTCGCGGGACAACCAGGTCATCAACGCGGCGATCGATTCGTCGGGCTTCTGCATGTTCCTGATGCTGAACCTGGACCAGGTGCGCACGCTGTACTCGGCTTTCTTCGGCGAGGAGTGCACGCGCAAGGCCATCTTCGCGATGGGCTGGCAGTGCCTCGAAGACGAGTGGGAATTCAACCGCCGCGCGGGCTTCAAGCGCGAGGACGACGTCATGCCCGACTGCATGATGCAGGACGCGATCGGCCCGCAGAAGGTCGTCTTCGACGTCGATCCGGAGATCGTCGCCAAGACCTACGAGCCCTACGAGCCGGACGAGGCGTTCTGGTCGAAGGGCGGGACTGGCTGAGGACCCCCGGCGTCGCTCAGAACATGTAGGACCCGCCGCTTACCGAGACCAGCTGACCGGTCTGGTGCCGGGAAGCGTCCGAGGCGAAGAAGAGCGCCGCCTTGGCGATGTCCTCGGGCCGCCCGATGCGCTTGATGGGCTGGTTGCCCACGTTGAAGAGTTCGCCGCCGCTCTCGACGGCTTCCTTCATCTGCTCGGGTGTGCCGAAGAACTCGTAGCCGTACTTGCGCCAGAAGCTGCCTTTCCCGACGTGGCTCTCTTCCCAGGGAACGATCCAGCCCGGGGCCACACAGTTGATGCGCACGCCGGTCTCGCCCCACTCGGTGGCGAGCGCCTTGCTGAAGGCCATGACGTAACCCTTGGTGCCGCCGTAGTGGGCGACCTGCACGCCGGCCTCGCCCACCAGCGCGGAATTCGACGTGATGTTCACGATACTGCCCTCGCCGCGCTCGACCATGGCGGCGCCGAAGACCCGGGTGCAGTTCACGACGCCCCAGATGTTGAGGTCCAGTTCCCATTCGAGTTCTTCCTGGGGCTTGTCCAGGAAAGGCCGCGGGTAGGCAACGCCGCCCGCGTTGTTCACGAGCACTTCGACCGCACCGAATTCCGTATTCGCCCGGCCGGCCATCGCTTCGACCGAGGCCCGGTCGGTAACGTCCGTGGCCACCACGAGTGTCGCGCCCGGACCAGGAGCCGACGCGGCCACCTCCTTGCACTGGGCTTCGTCGCGGCTGGCCAGCACGACGTTCACGCCCTCGGCGACGAATTCGTGCACGAGCCCGCGCCCGATACCACCGCTGGCGCCGGTAATGACCGCCGTCTTGCCGCCGAGACCGAGATCCATCGCAGATCCTCCTGGGAGCGCTTCACTCTACTATGCCGAGCGGCGTGCTCGACACCCTGATCCGGGGTACGACTCTCGTCGACGGCAACGGCTCGCCCAGCCGCAACGCCGCACTCGGCGAGCGTGTGCGCCCAGAAGGAATCGAGACCGGGATCGCGCGCGGCTCCGGGCTCAGAAATCCTGGGGCAGGCCGAGGTATTCCTCGAAGACCTCGTCGCGGTGCTCGATCAGGGACGCATCGACCGGCGCGTCCTTCCACGAGCCGTAGGCGGCCCGGATCATGTCCGGCATCGGGCTCTGCTCGTGGGGGAGCGGCACCACGAGATTCGAAAAGCACGCCCAGTAGATATCCACCGCAGAAAGACTCTCCCCCACGAAAAAGCGGCGTCCCGCTTCGCGCTGGCGGCGCAACTGAGCGGCCAGTAGATCGAGAATCTCGGTGGCACGCGCTTCGGCAGCGGCCACGGATGCGCGGTCTTCACATCCAAACTTCCACGGCATCGTGTTGGAATCGATCGGCGCATCCTTCATCAGCGCCAGACGGCGGGTCCAGCCGAAGCCGTGCTCGCCGCAGATCTCGTGGGCGAGCCCCAGCGCCAGGGCCCGCTCGCGGGGGTCCGCCGGCAGCAGGGCCGGCTGCGGCTCCAGGCGCTCCGCGAGGAACAGGATTTCGGCCCAGCCGCTGCGGGGGCGTTCTTCCCGGTACATGGCTGCGGGCGCGCTCGTTTGCCGCGTCCACGCGAGGAGGGTTTCGTCGTGCTGGCCGGCGTTCTGGCGCACCGGAAGGTAGGGGATCTTCTTCACCTTCAAGATCCCCTTGGCCGACTCGCTCCAGGGTCCGGGAACCCCGGCGGTCAGGACGAGGCGGAGCCCGTCGCGCCCGATCGCGTCGTCGATTTCGATGTAGTCCATGGCGCTTTGCCTCCGCTGGCGCTCCAGCACACCCGCTCAGTTACACGGTCCCCGGTCATGCATCGCCCGTGCCTTTCTCGCCGGGCACCGGAGCGTCCACCGCTTGAACCTCGGCCGGCAGGTCGCGCAGCCGCGGCATGATCGCCAGGTCATCTACGTAGCCGCGCACGGCGAGCACGGACAAGATCGCCTCGGCGGCCAATTCGAGCGGCATCACCGTCGGCGCGGGGAAGACCCCGCGTTCCAGCCAGATCTTCGTGATCTCGATGGTGCGCTCGAGGCCCCAGGCCTGCGCAAACTCGGTGCCCTGGGTGTTGCCGAGTACGCACCGCGTGAAGTCGAGGTCCGGGTGCTCCATGCGCCAGCCTTCGATCATCGCGTCGAGCGCGACCTTCGAAACGCGGTAGAGCGTGAGGCCGGGCATGCACTCGCGCACCGAATAGGAAGAGACGTAGAGGGCGCGTCCCCGGCTCTCACGCAGGTGCGGCACGGCCTCCGCCGTCAGGAGCGACGCGCCCACCAGATTCGTGTCGAGAACCTCGCGCCAGCTCTCCTGGCTGGACTCGGTGAGCATCCCGAGCGGCGACATCCCGGTGACGTAGACCAGGGCGTCGAGTCCGCCAAAGGCCTCGACCGTCCGGGCCACGGTGCGCGTGCAGTCCGCCGCGCTGCGCACGTCGCAGGGCACCGCGATCGCACCGGAAGCGGCTTCGGCCACGGCCTCGTCGAGACGCTCCTTGCGGCGCGCTGCGAACGCGACGCGGGCGCCGGCTGCGGCAGCCATGATGCCGACGGCGCGACCGACTCCCGAGGACGCTCCCACCACGAGCATCCGGCGATCGCGAAGATCCAAGGAAACCGACACGCTGCCCTCCCGACTCACGACCCGAGAGCCCGGCAGCGCTCGGCGTTCCGTTGCAGAATTCGCTCTTCGCTTTCCGCCGAAAGCGCCGCGGTCCGGGATCGGGGCGCGTCCTGGGTCGTTCCCTCGTGGATCATCGGTCGCAGCCACCGGGCACAGGCGTCGATCGGGCGGGTCATCGGCGTTCTCCAGGGACGTCTCGAGCCGCTTATAATGCCACGCGTCGAGCATCCCGGGGGGTGCCGGTTGAAGGAGTTTCCCATGAAATCTTCCATGAGCTTCGGGGCCCAGATCGCCGACACCTCGCGCAGGGGTGAATTCCAGATCGTGCACGAGTGCGTCGAGCAGGCTGCACTCGCCGAGGAGGTGGGCTTCGACAAGGTCTGGCCCGGGGAGCACCACCCCCGGGCGGCGGTGGAAACACTCCGAAACCTCGGCAAAAAAATCATTCCGCGCTACCGCTGAGCGCCTTGCCATGCTCGACCACCTGCTTTCTCCCGGACGCATCGGCAGTGTCGAACTGCGGAACCGGATCGCCATGTCGGCCATGGGCGTCGAGATCGTCGATCCCGACGGACACGCCCGGGAACCCCTCATCGCCTATTACGAAGAACGGGCCCGCGGTGGCGTGGGTCTCATCGTCACCGAAGTCTGCGCCATGGCCTACCCGCGCGGAGCGAACGCAAAGCGGCAGCTGGCGATTTCGGACGATGCCTACCTGCCGGGCCTGCGGGAGCTGACCGAGCGGGTGCACGCGCACGGCGCAAAAATCGCGCTTCAGCTCGTGCACCACGGCAAGGTTTCGCGGCTCGACATCAAGGAAGGGCGCGACGTGCTGATGCCCTCCGAGCCGCAGTGGCACGGCGCGATGGACATGGCTCGCGACCTCACTCGGGAAGAACTCGCAATGCTCATGGCCGCCGTCGGCGGCGAACAGCCCAAGATCCGTGCCGCGACGCAGCTGGACCTCGAGCAGATCGCCTTCGACTTCGGCGCCGCTGCCGAACGGGCGCGGCGCGCGGGCTTCGACGCCGTAGAAATCCACGCCGCCCACGGCTATCTGCTCTCGGAGTTTCTCTCCCCCTGCTGGAACCACCGCGAAGACGACTACGGCGGACCCATCGAAAACCGCGCTCGGCTGCTCCAGGAAGTGCTGCGCTCCTGCAAGCAGCGCGCGGGCGACGATTTCACCGTCTGGGCTCGTATCGACGCGAAGGAGTTCCGCACGCCGAACGGAATCACTTTCGAAGACGCGCAACGCACCGCCGAACTGGCCGTCGAAGCCGGTGCCGACGCGATCGACGTGAGTGCGTACCAGGACTCTACGTCGGGCATCGCGTTCACCGAGGGAACCCTCGTGCACCGGGAAGCGGCCTTCGCAGAATACGCGGCGGGCATCAAGGCCCGCGTAGGGGTTCCGGTGATCGCCGTCGGCCGCATCGAACCGGAAGTCGGAGACGCACTGATCCGCGACGGCAAGGCCGACGTCATCGCCATGGCGCGAAAGCTGCTGGCCGACCCGCATCTGCCCCGCAAGCTCTCCGAGGGGCGCGCGGACGACGTGCGCCCCTGCATCTACTGTTACACCTGCGTTGCGCAGGCCTTTTTCGACCGCACGGTGCGTTGTGCGGTGAATCCGGTGACGGCCCACGAAAGCGAGCTGGCGCGGGTCGAAGACACGCCGGCCGAAGACCGCAAGAAGGTGCTGGTCGTGGGCGGCGGTCCCGCCGGCATGGAGGCGGCGCGCATCGCTGCATTGCGCGGACACCGGGTCGTCCTGTGCGAGAAGAGCCCCCAGCTCGGCGGAACGCTGCGCTTCGCTTCGCTCGTGTACGAACCCAACGAGCGTCTGCTGCGCTGGCTCGAACGCCAGGTGCGGGCACTCGACATCGACCTGCGCCTGGGCACCGAGATGAACCCCGAACGGGTGCGCGAAATCGCGCCGGACCTCGTGCTGGTGGCGGTCGGTGCGCGGCGCGCGCGCCCGGAGTTCCCGGGTGCGCACCTCGACCACGTCTTCGACGGCGACGACCTGCGCGAACTCCTCACCGGCAAGGGGGGCACGGCCGCGGGTGCCAAACTTTCACTCGTCGGGCGCCTCGCCGTAGGTGCCGGGCGCGCAGCGGGCATCACGAGCCATCCCGGGCGGCTGCGGGAAGCCTCGCGGGCCTATATGCCGCTGGGAAAACGCATCGTCGTCATCGGCGGCGGGCTCGTGGGCTGCGAACTCGCGGAATTCTTCATCGAGCGCGGGCGCCAGGTCACCGTGCTGGAGGAGGGCGCCCGATTCGCCACCGAAATGGCGCATCCGCGCCGCTGGCGCGTGCTGCACGAATTGCGCGAACACGGCGCGGAACTGGTCGCAAACGCGCGGGTCCTCGAGGTCACCCCCGACGCGGTGCACTACGAGACCCAAGCAGGCGAAGCCCTTCACGCCGGCCAGGTAACGGCGGACGCCGTCGTCGTCGCCACGGGTCTGCTGGAAAACCCGGAGCCCGTTGCGGCGCTGCGCACGGCGGGGATCCCGGTCGAGGTCATCGGCGACGCGACGGGCGTCGGCTACATCGAAGGCGCGATCCACGAGGGCTTCGAGGCGGCACGGGCCATCGGCACCGCTGGCCGCTGAGCCATGGCCGACGCCACGCTGGAGCAGCTGCGGGTCATCGTCGTGGTCTACGTCAGCGCGATCGCGCCGCTCGTGCTGGTTCCCGTACTGCGCGCAAAAGGCCGGCTTCCCGCGTGGGTCACCCCGGTCTACATCGGGAGCTTTCTCGCCTGCGCCCTCGGCTGGGAACTCTGGTTCAGCTACGGCTGGGTCGCGGGCGACCCCGTCGACCTGCGGCGCGCCGACGTGCTGAACACGATGCTCCCCATGCAGATCAACTGGCTGCTCAACTCGCTCGCGGACGCGGGGACCGTGTGCCTGGGCGGACTGCTGCTGGCGTGGTGGGCCTGCGGCCGCCGCTCCGAAATCTTCCGGCGCTGGCACTGGGGAGCCTTCGCGGTTCTGCTCGGCTGGTGCATCGCGCAGAACCTCTTTGTCGAGATGTTCCTCTACCACGACCAGCTCGCCGAGGGAAAACCGCTTTCCTGGGCGCCCTTCGCCCCGACCGGACCCTGGCTCAACCCGACGCTCTTCCGTTACGCGGGGCGCACCATCACGCTCCAGGGGCAGCTGCCCTGGCTGATCGTGCCGCCAATTCTTTATGGGGTAGTGATCGAAACCGTCAAGCGGCGGGAGGCCGCGGGCTGACGCCCCGGCGCAGGTGCGGGTGCACCTCGCGCTCGTAGAGATCGAGCATTCCGCTGGCCAGGCGCGGGTCGATACCTGCGAGGAGCGGGCTCAGGTAGAGCACGCTTTCGTCGCCCAGTGTTTCGGCCAGCGCGAGCACCTCTTCGGGCGTGAGCACCTGGTAGGCATTGCTGCTGCGCACGGTTTCTTCGGTGATATCCACCGCGTAGGGGCCCGCGGGTTTTCCGTAGGCCTCGACCGTCCACTCGCTGTAGGAGCGCAGCTGGTGCAGGACGTGCGGCACGACGCGCTCCCAGTCTTTATCGGGTGCTTTCGAAACCCACAAGAAGATCGGGCCCTGGCGCGGGTACGCCCCCGGATCGGGCTTGCCGAGCGCCAGGCACTCGTCGCGGTAGGGCTGCCAGAGCCGCGGATCGAGCGGTGGAAACCAGCCGTCGGCGATGTGCGCGGCGCGGCGCGCGGCGGCCGGAGTGCCGCCCCCCAACAAGATAGGAGGCGCCGGTTCCGGCTTCGGCGTGACGTGGCAGCGGCGCCCCCGCCACTCGAAGGGCTCGCCCGTCCAGGCGAGACGCAGCAGCTCGATCGTCTCGCCGATTTCACGCCAGCGGTCTTCGAGGCGGCACCCGAACATCTCGAATTCCGCCGGGCGATAGCCCCCACCGATACCGAGAAGAAGACGCCCGCCCGTGGCCAGCTGCGCCACCGCTGCGTCTTCGGCCAGCTTGATCGGATCGTAGAGCGGAGCCAGCAGCACAGACGTGCGCAGGCGGATATTCCGCGTGCGTCCGCCCATGGCACACGCCAGCGGCAGCGGCGACGGGTTGTAGCCATCGGGAGAACTGTGGTGCTCGCCGAGCCCCACGCTGTCGAAACCCAACGCGTCCGCCCACTGCACGTGGTCGAGCGCGGCCGCGTACAATTCGCGCGCCGGCGCTCCAAAATCCGGCGCACGCATGTCGTAGGTCATCACGAGTTCCATCGGAATCTCCTCAAACGGAATCGGGCCGCGACAACACGAGTACCCGAATCGCGCAGCTCGTGCGCCGCATAGGTGGAGTAGAGCAATTTCGCCTTCGCAAACAGGCGCTCGCGCTCTTCGCCCTTCGCCTCGCGGGCGACGCACTCCCCCGCACCGCCGCGGCATTGCAGGCAGACGCACGGATCCGCAACGAGGTTCTGGTACCAGCCCGGGTGGCGCGGGGCGCCGCCCTTCGAGGCAATCACGGCCAGGTCGCCCCCGGCGTGCACGAACGCAAGCGCTGCTTCCCGCTGCGCGCGCCACGCGTCGTGAGCAGCAGCGTGCTACCGCGCCCGGAAGCGCCAGCCGCCCTCGTGGGAGACGATCTCGCCGGCCGTGGGCGGCGCGTAGTGAGTACCGATCACCAGGAGACCGCCGTCGGCGTGAGCGTCGATCAGGCGCCGGCGCGTCGCCACCGCCTGCGCCGAATCCGAATCGGCGAGCATGCCCCACTGGGGCTCGGCCCACTGCACCGGGTGGTGCGTCAAGTCGCCGGTAATCATCGCCGCGGCGCCGTCGGAAGCCATGCGCACGGCGACGTGCCCCGGCGTGTGCCCCGGCGTCGCCTCGAGCCAAACCTCGTCCGTGAGCTTGTGATCGCTCTCCACCAGGTCGGCCTGGTCTGCGTCGATCAGCGGGCGCACGGATTCGTTCAACGTCGCCGCGAAACCGAGTTCCTTTTCCCGGCTCCAGTGCTCCCACTCGACGCGCGCGAACAGGTAGCGAGCGCGTGGAAACGTCGGCACCCAGCGGCCGTCCACTTCGCGCGTGTTCCAGCCCACGTGGTCGAAGTGCATATGGGTGCACAACACGACATCGATCGAATCCAGGGGAAAACCCGCCGCTTCTAGGTTCTCGAGGAAGGGCGAGTGCTCCGGGGAGGGGATGCCCTCCACCTGGTGCGGCCCCATGCACGTATCGACCAGAATCGTGCGGCCCTGGGATTCGACGACGAGCCCGTGCACCGAAAGTACCAGGTTGCCTTCCGCGTCCGCGAAGCCCGGCTGGAGCCAGTCGAGGTGGCCCCGCCAGTCCTCCTCGGACACGTTGGGGAAGAGCCCGATGTACGGGAAGGTGCTGCAGCTCTCCTCGACCCGGGTGACACGAACGTTTCCGATCTGCCAGCTGAGGTTGCTCATGATCGGGCGATCATACCCCACCGAGCAGGGTCCGATTCGCCAGCCGAAAAAGACCTCCGGTGCCCGCTCCTCAGGAGCCGTCGAGCGGACTCGCCACGCCCAGGCCCCCGCGGTTCAGGACGTGGGTGTACACCATCGTCGTGGCGACGCTTCGATGGCCCAGGAGTTCCTGCACGGTGCGGATATCCTGGCCGCGTTCCAGCAGGTGCGTGGCAAAGCTGTGCCGCAGCGAGTGACAGCTGGCGTTCTTGGCAATTCCCGCACGGCGCACGGCCGCCTTGACCGCGCGCTGCACCGTACTTTCGTGCAGGTGATGGCGACGCTCGCCCCCCGAGCGCTGGTCCACCGAGCGGCGCTGCGCGGGAAACACGTACTGCCAGTGCCACTCCTTCGGAGCGGCGGGGTACTTCCGGTCGAGCGCGCCGGGCAGGAACACCTCGCCGAAACTCTGCGCCAGATCGGTGCAGTGGTACGCACGAGCAACCCCGAGCTGGTGCAGCAAAGCATCGCGAAGGCTATGCGGGAGCACCGTCACCCGGTCCCGCCGGCCCTTTCCTTCCCGGACCACGATTTCGCCGCGATCGAAATCAATGTCCTTCACCCGCAGGCGAAGCGCTTCGAGCAGCCGCAGCCCCGAGCCGTAGAGCAGCGCCGCCACGACACCGGGCACGCCGGACATGGCTCCTAGTAGTGCTCGAACCTCCTGTTCCGTGAGCACCACCGGCAGTCGACGGGGACGGCGCGCACGCACGATCGGACCGAGCCCTTCCAAGGGCGCCTCGAGCACCTCCCGGTACAGGAAGACCAGCGCATTGAGCGCCTGGTTCTGCGTCGAGGCCGCGACGTGCTTCCGTTCGGCCAGGTGGCCCAGAAATGCCACCACCTCCGGGCCGCCCATGCGCGCCGGGTGTCTTCCGCGGTGGAACGCCACGAAGCGCTCCGCCCAGTAGACATAGGCCTGTTCAGTTCGACGACTGTAGTGACGCGTCCGGATCACGCGCCGAAGCTGGCCCCGAATCGAATTGCCC
>PVBE012372678.1_pt1 | contig 109396 bp, 110 predicted proteins | sample 1631181 | NCBI WGS metagenome assembly PVBE01 (sample SAMN08397723, study PRJNA350692) | Marine metagenome, whole genome shotgun sequencing project. | isolation source: water | place: Pacific Ocean | collected 2012-04
GGCACGCTCTACCCGGATGTGATCGAAAGCGTCAGCTTCACCGGCGGCCCGTCGGTGACGATCAAGAGCCACCACAATGTCGGCGGCCTGCCCGAACGCATGAACATGAAGCTCGTCGAGCCGCTTCGCGAGCTATTCAAGGACGAGGTCCGTGTGCTCGGCCGTGAGCTGGGCCTGCCCGACGTCTTCGTCGGCCGCCACCCCTTCCCCGGACCCGGCCTCGCCATCCGTATCCCCGGCGAGGTGACGCGCGAGCGTTGCGACATCCTGCGCAAGGCAGACGCCATCTATCTCGAGGAAATTCACAAGGCGGGTCTGTACGACGCCATCTGGCAGGCCTTCGCAGTGCTGCTGCCGGTGCGTTCGGTCGGCGTGATGGGCGATGGCCGGACGTACGACTCGGTGCTGGCGCTGCGCGCGGTGACCTCGGTCGACGGCATGACGGCCCAGGCCTTCGACTTCCCTGGCGACTTCCTGCCGCGCGTGACCACCCGGATCATCAACGAGGTGAAGGGCATCAACCGCGTCGTCTACGACTATACGAGCAAGCCGCCCGGCACGATCGAGTGGGAATAACCAGGACTCGCAATCCTGCGGGGCAGGATCGCGGCTTGGCTATTCAGTGGCTCCAAGCCACCGAGGAAGCGCTGCGCGCCAGCCGTGCCGCGCCTGACTGGGCGCTGCGCCATGACTAATGGCTGGCAACCTCATCCGTCCGCACGCACCAGCTTGATGTCGCGGTCCGCCGCCCCGCCGTGCACGTCCTCGCGGCGCAGTGCGGTCGCCATCAGTTCGGGGAACTGGTCGGGCGTGCAGGCGAAGACGGGGATGCCCAGCGCCGCCACCTGTGCCGCGAGTTGCGGATCGTAAGAGGGGCGACCGTTGTCGGTCAGCGCGAGCAGCACGACGATGTTGACGCCCGACACCGCCAGCCGCGCCAGCCGATCGACCAGCGCCCGCTCGTCGCCGCCCTCGTACAGGTCGGTGATGAGTACCAGATGCGCCTTGCCCGGCCGCTCGATCCGGTCCTCGCAATAGGCGACCGCCTGATCGATGTCCGTACCGCCGCCCAGCTGGATGCCGAACAGCACCTCGACCGGGTCCGCCAGCTCCTCGGTCAGGTCGACGATCGCGGTGTCGAAACAGACCAGCTTGGTCGCGACGACCGGCAGCGAGGCCATGACGGCGGCGAAGATCGAGGCATAGACCACCGAGCTTGCCATCGATCCCGACTGGTCGACGCACAGGATCACCTCGTCCAGATCGACGAGGCGCCGCTGCTGGCGCAGGAAGCCGATCAACCGTTCGGGGACGATGGTGCGGTGCGCGGGCTGGTAATGGGCCAGGTTCGCGCGGATTGTGCGTGCCCAGTCGATATCGGCGAAGCGCGGGCGGCTGGTCCGTCGCGAGCGGTCGAGCGCCCCCCGGATCGCATCCGCCGTCCGCGCCTCCAGCCGCGCCATCAGCTCGGCGACGACCTTGGCGATCACGGCTCGCGCGGTGTCCCTGGTCTTTTCGGGCATCACCCCGCGCAGCGCGACCAGATCGGCCACCAGATTCACATCCGCCTCGACCGTCGCCAGGAATTCGGGCTCCAGCAGCATCTGGCGCAGACCCTTGCGCTCGAAGGCGTCCTTCTGGATCACCTGCACCACGGGCGCAGGGAAGAAATCGCGGATATCGCCCAGCCATTTGGCAACGCGCGGCGCGGACTGGCCGAGCCCGCCCCGGCCCTTCTTCTCCGGCTCGCCATCGCCGTAAAGCGCGGACAGCGCCTTGCCCATGCGGCGGTCGCTCTCGGACAGTGGGGCCGTGCCCTCTCCGTCATCGACGCCCAGGGCGAGCGTCCAGCGGCGTTCGCGTTCGTCGTAGCTCATGGCGTGGCTCCCGTCATCAGCGCGAGTACGCGCGCTTCATGCGCTGGCCAGAGCGCGGCGGCACCGGGCAGCGACACATAGCCGCGCGCACCCGTGTCGATGCGGCCCAGGGCGGCGTCCATCAACCGGCGACGCTCGCTGCGATCGAGGGCTGAGAAGACGCGTCGGAACAGCGGCAGGCTGGCGACAAAACTGTCTTCGTCCAGCGACGAAAGCCAGCCATCGACCGCCTCGCGTAAGGGTTGGTCGTGGATCAGCCGCTCGCCGGCCCCTTCCAGAAATCCCTCGAAAAAGCCCGCCGCTTCCGCGATCGGCGTGCCGGGCGACAGCATCCGGGCGAGCAGCGTGGCAGCATCCTGGGCTGGGAGTTTTTCCGCCTCGTAGAGCAGACGTGCGGTGGTGCCTGCGACCAGTCGCGTCACCTGATCGTCCTCGACCAGCTTGCCCAGCGCCTCGTGCCAGGTCGCGACGATATCGGCGTCGAGCTGTGCCAGCTGGATCGCGCCGTCCGCCGCCAGGACCGCGGCGCGCAAGTCGCCCGCCGCTTCGGCATCGAGATGACGCGCGGCATAGGGGAAGGTCAGGGCCGCCTGCACCACGATGCGCGGCATCAGGTCGCCGAGGTGCTGGGTGGTGCCGCTGCGTGCCTCGCCATAGCGCAGGATATCGGCCATCGGCGGCAAGGCGGTGAGAAGGGTCAGGCCGTCGCTGGTCAGCGCCGCGCGCCGTTCCAGCAACGCGATGCCTGTTTCGGTCGCCTGGGGAAGATCGGCGATCATCGCGCTGCGCACCAGTCCTGCCAGCTCGCCCAGATCGGGCTCCGCGGCCATCGCCTCGCTCAACCGTCCGGCGGCGGCGTCGGCGATGGTCGAGCCGTGAACCAGATTCTCGACCAGCCGGACCGCATATTCCGGCTCCCATAACACTATCCAGTTCTCGCGGAAGGTGCCGCGACTGCGCCCGGCATCGCTCAATTCGCCCCAGGGCACGTCCAGCGCGTTCAGCCGGTGGAGCAGGGTCGAGCGCGCCAGGCCGCTCTCGCTGCGCAAGTCGAGCGTCAGGTTGCGCTCCAGCGCCTCGGGCTTCAGCCGCGTCGCCTTTTGCTGGCGCTGCAGATCCTCCAGCAGCGGCGCCAGTGGCGTGTCGGCAGGGATCACCCCAACCGCCGATCCGACCAGCAGCTCGGTCGCGATATCGTCCCACCGTGCCCGCTCGCCATGGCACAGGCAGGCGATGGCCGCCTCGCGCAACTCCTCGAAGCCGGGATGCGGGCGCTCGCGCAATGCGGCCAGCGCATGGCCCAGCCGCTGCGCCTCGATCACCGGGGCGGTGGAGACGGCATGGCCGCGCTCGCGCATCACCCAGGCGATCCGGGCGAGCCATACCGCATCGCGGTCCGGGTGATGGCGCGTGTCCCACAGATGCGCACACCAGCCCGGCGCGACGACGCCCGCGCCGTAACCGCTTGCCCGCGCCAGGCGCGGCGCGGTCCAGGGGGCCCAGGTCGCCTTGATCTTCGCCTTGGGCCGCCCCTTCAGCAGCGCGCGGTCGGCGGTGAGGCTCGTGCTGGCGGCCAGCGCGGGAACATGCCACGCGCCGCACACCACCGCGACCGGCCCTTCGCTCTCCTTGGCCGCGCGGGCGATCTCGATCCGCATATGCGCTTCCCGTGCCGCCTCGCGCGTGAACGGCGGACCGGCTTCGGCGCGCAAGGCGGTCATCGCCTCGGCGACGGCCGCGAAGACGGAGGTGGAGGCGGGGTTCTCCTCGATGACGTCGGCCCACCAGCTTTCGCCATCGTCATAGCCCGCCGCCGTCGCGAGCACGCCGATCGGATCGCGTGCGATCGGGTCTTCGTCGATAGGGAGGTCCGCCTCGTCCTCGCCCAGCCGGTCGCTGGCGGGCAGATCGATGAAGCGTAGCGCGGCTCCGTGCGCCACCGCCCAGCGCGCCGCCTGATATTCGGGCGAATAGTCGGCAAAGGGGAAGAAGCTGGCGCGGGCGGGATCGTCCTCGGCATAGGTCAGCAGCGCGACCGGCGTCGCCATCGCCGGATCGGCGAGCATCGGCAGCAGGTGCGACGCATCCGCCGGCCCCTCGATCAGCACCGTGGCGGGGCGGAGCGCATCCAGCGCCTCCACCAGCCGCCGCGCCGAGCCGGGGCCGTGATGGCGGATACCGAAGAGCGAGACCTCTGCCGCCATTGCGTCAGATCAGCTCGCTCAGCGAGGCATAATAGCCTTCATAGCCGCGCCGCTTCTTCAGCACCGTCTCCAGATATTCGCCCAGCACCGCTTTGTCCTGCACCGGGTCCTTCACCACCGCGCCGATCATGTTGGCGGCCAGCATCGCGGGCGTGAGCTTGCCGTCGTTAAAGAAGGTCGCCTGGCTGATCCCGCCGACCATCACGCCGATCGCCTCGGCGGTGGACAGCCCGCCCGAAGGCGACTTGAGCGCCACCTTGCCGTCCTCGGTCGAACCCGATCGCAGTTCGCGGAAGATGGCGACGACGCGCGCCACCTCGTCAGCGACATTCTTGGGGGCGGGCAGGTCCAGGCTGTGGGCCATTTCGCCGACCCGCTTGACGATGATCGCCACCTCTTCGTCGGCGCTATCGGGCAGGGGAAGGACGACGACGTTGAAGCGCCGCTTCAGCGCCGAGCTCAACTCGTTCACGCCCTTGTCGCGGTTGTTGGCGGTGGCGATGACGTTGAACCCGCGCTGTGCATAGACCGCATCGTTCAGCTCGGGGATCGGCATCATCTTTTCGGACAGGACGGTGATCAGCGTGTCCTGCACATCGGAGCCCATGCGGGTCAGCTCCTCCATGCGGCACAGCTTGCCCGTCTCCATCGCGCGCATCAGCGGGGTGGGGACCAATGCCTCCCGGCTGGGACCATGCGCGAGCAGCTGGGCATAGTTCCAGCCATAGCGGACCTGGTTCTCGTCGGTCCCGGCGGTGCACTGAATCACCATGGTCGAATCGCCGGTGATGGCGGCGGCGAGATGCTCCGACACCCAGGACTTGGCGGTGCCCGGCACGCCGAGCAGCAGGAGCGCGCGGTCGGTGGCGAGCGTCGCCACCGCCGTCTCGATCAGCCGCTGGTCGCCGACATATTTGGGGCTGATCGCGGAGCCGTCGGGCGCGGTGCCGCCCATCAGATAGGTTACGACGCGCTTGGGCGACAGCGCCCAGCCGGGTGGACGCCGATCGGCATCGTCCACCGCCAGTGCGGCCAGCTCGGCGGCATAGGTCGCCTCGGCGGGAAGGCGCAGCGTCTCGCTCATGGGGTCTGTCTCCTGTTGTCGAGTGCGGCGTTCAGCCGCAGCATGTCGAGGCTCGGATCGGAGGCGATCAGCCCCACCGCCACCAGTTGGTCCAAGGCTTGGCCCGCCGCCTCGCGCGAGGCGAGCAGGCCCAGCGCCAGCAATTCGTCGGCCTGATCGCCTCCGGCCTCCACCGCGTCCAGCAGCGCGGTCCCGGCAGGCATCAGGATCGCATCGTCGATGCCGCCGTCGCCGCCCGCAATGGCGCGCACCATGTCGAACGTCGCGCCGTTCGCGCGGATCAGCCGTTCGGCGGCGACGTGGCGCTGGCCGATGGTCAGGCGCGGCACCAGCATCTCCAACGCGTCGCTGTCGATCGTCTTCGCCAGGGTCAGCGCGTCGGCGGTGGCGGCAACGACCGGATCGGCGGCGGAGCGTGCCACCATCCGCGCGACCCCCTGGTCGAGCAGCGCATCGCCGCCCCATGGCCAGATTGCGACCAGTTCGGCGCCCTCCAGTCCCAGCGCTCGGGCGAAACCGTCGAACGATACCGTGTCGAACAGGTCGGTGCGGCGGTTGCGATAGACGATATTCTTCGGGGGCAGCGGTTCGATCACGCGAGTCCGCCGCAACAGCCCCTTGGTCTGGACCGCGAAGAACGCGGCCAGCTTCGCCGCATCCTCGTCGTCCTGATGGGAGGTCCGGCCGTCCAGTACCTCGATAAACGCGGCGGCCAGCGCCCGGACGCGCGGTGCCCGGTCGCCGGACGCCAGCTGTTCGAGCAGCGGCCGATCATTCTCGGACAGGCCCAGCACCAGCGTCTGGAGCAGCCTGGCGCGGTGGTCGGCGGGCTCGCCCGCGATCTTCTGGAGCAGCAGCGCGCTGGCCGCGGCGGCATCATCTCCCCGCAAGTCCATGAGCGCGGCCAGCCGCGCGGCGGGGCCGAATGCGTCCCATGTCTCGGCCGTCAGCTCCTCCGCCCCGGCCGAAGCGGCGGCGGTCGCCGCCCAGTCCTGCCACGGCGCATAGACCGGGGGCACGTCATCGCCGGGGCGCGGCATCCAATCGCCCGGATGCAAGGTCCAGCCGCGCCGGTCGAGAAAGTCGAGCAGGTCGCGCCGTGGTCCGGGCTCACGGACCGATTGAAGCAGGCGGCGCGCGCCGGGACGGAATATCGCGGGCAGCGGCGGATAGGCCAGCACCGGGATATCCCCCGGCGGTTGCAGGTCGCCCGCCGGTTCGCTGACTGCCAGTACGCCAAGGTACTGGCCGGAAAGCGCGAGCAGCCGCAGTTCGGCCTCGCTCGGTTCGCCCCCCAGCGCCTCGCGCCAGACGGGCGGGGCCTGACGCATCGCGCTGCCGCCCATGGTCCAGCGGATGAGCACTGGGCCGAGCGCATCCAGAACCGCATCAGCCATGGCCGATCCGCCCCCATGGACTTTGCGCCGCGAGTATCTCCAGCCGATGCCCCGACCAGAGCGCGGCACTGCACGTCAGGTCGGTGCCGGTGAGCAGCCCCCCGGCCTCGCCCGCCAGCGGCAAGGGCGTGTTGCCCTCACGCGGGCGCCACCAGGGCGCGCCCGCCCGGTCGAAGCCGATGCGGCCCGGCGGCAGCAAGACCGGTCGCTCCGCCGCCCAAGGCTCGGCGAGGAAGGGGGCGGTCAAGGCCTCCTCCAGCGGCGCGTCGGGCCGGGGCCAGTCGAGCGGGGGGCCGTCGATCACGCCCGCCTCGCGTTCGATCAGCACGGCGCGCAAAGGCGTGCGGGCAGGGTAGAAGAGGATTTCGCCGATAAACTGCTCGCCCGGTACAAAGGCCGATCCGCGCCGCCCCGCACTGGCCGGGAAGAAATCGAGCAGCATCGCAAAGCGCGGGCCGTCCTTCAGGTTGAGCAGCCAGGTCGTCTGCGAGATCAGGCCGTCGCGCCGCGTCCGCACCTGCTCGGCCAGCACTTCCCAGGCGGCGGTGACCCGCTGCGCCGCCGGATCGTCGAGCAACACCTCGCGCTTCTCGGCCGACGCCACCGCGCGGCGCAGTTCGGGATCGCGCGGGTCGGCACGAAAGGCGCGGGCCAGCATCACCAGCCGCGCCAGCTCCACCGTGGCGCCGCGTATCCGGTCGCCGGGCGGCAGCGCGAGCAGGCGGGCGGGGAGTTCGTCGACATGACCCGCCAGCGCCGCCGCCTTGCCGTCGACCAGCCGCGCCCCGATCCGGCGGCATCGCGCCGTGGCATCCTCGACGAACCCGCCGAGTCCCAGCCGGAGCTGATCGCCGACCCATTGCTCCAGCGCCTCCAGCGCACCCAGGATCGCGCGCTCGGTCTCCTCGGCGCGTTTCGCGTACGCCGCGCGGCCACCTGGGGATCGGGGGCGGGGGCCGGCTCGACGCTTCGGGCCGCGTTCAGGGTCTTAGGTATGCCGCTGGCGGCGGCGACCGGCTTGGGCGCGCTGCCGGTCGAGCGTCTGCGCCCGAGCCAGTCGATCACCCATTCGGGCGTCTCGGCGGCGGGGAAGGGCAGGATCGCCTCCGCCTGCAACCACAACAGGGCCAGCGCATGTTTGCAGGGGAATTTGCGCGAGGGGCAGGTGCATTTGCTGCCCATGTCGCGCAGGTCGGCGGCGACCCGATAGGGATTGGCCCCGGACCCGGCGCATTCGCCCCAGATCAACGCGCCGTCATGGCTGGTTCCCAGGCCCGACCATTTTCCGGGCTTCGCCAGCCCCGCCGCAGCCTTGAGCGAGGATTGATCGGCGGCGAGCTGTTCCACCGCCGTCAAATCGATCCCCACGCCGTCCTCGAACCGTTGCTTCCGTCAAGATACTAGGGACGGATTGTGAAATCTCAACTCGCTTTGGGGGGCGGGGCGGGGGATTGGTAGTCATGGACCACTCTCGGCCATAACCGCCACGATGAGACGGCGTCTGCCGGGCTCGCGTGTTGTGCGTCCGTTCGTGGCAATGGTCCGAACTACGGCGCCGCAACTTTGTTTTTCTGTAAAACAATAGGCTACTGATGGTGGGCTTGACGTTAAAGTCCCAGCCATTTTCGTGACCCCCATTGTCCTGGCGGCAATCCTGAAATTTCCGAGGATCAGGATTTTGAAAATTGGCGCGCCCGGAGGGATTCGAACCCCCGACCGAGGAGGTAGAAGCTCCTTGCTCTATCCAACTGAGCTACGGACGCGCGGATGACGGTGTCCCTAGCGTGGTTTGCGTGGGTTGGGAATGGCGATAAATGTCGCCGCTCACGGTGGAAGGGATCGGTATGGGCGTGGAACGAGTGGTGGCGGACCGCGACATGGAACGCGGCGCGTTTCGCTGGTTCGACTTCGTCATGGCGGCGTTCGTGACCATTCTGTTGCTGTCCAACGTCATCGGCGCGGGCAAGGTGGCGGTCATCAATCTGCCGCTGGTCGGGCAGTGGCCGTTTGGGGCGGGCATCCTGTTCTTTCCGCTGAGCTATGTCATCGGTGACGTACTGACCGAGGTCTATGGCTATGCCCGCGCGCGCCGGGTGATCTGGGCGGGGACGGCGGCGGTGCTGTTCATGGCGTTCATGAGCTATGTCGTCGTGGCACTGCCGCCCGCGCCGAGCTGGACCAACCAGGCCGCCTATGAGGTCATCTTCGGCCAGGTGCCGCGCATCGTGCTGGCCAGCGTTTGCGCCTTTTGGGCGGGCGAGTTCGCCAATGCCTATGTGATGGCGCGGATGAAGCTATGGACCGGCGGGCGGCACCTCTGGTCACGGACCATCGGCTCGACGCTGGTAGGGCAGGGGGTGGACAGCCTGATCTTCTATCCGCTGGCCTTCTGGGGCGCGGTGGGCTGGACGCCGCATCTGGTCGTCGTGGTGCTGTTCACGCAATGGGCGCTGAAGGTGGGCTGGGAGGTGTTGCTGACCCCGGTGACCTATCTGATCGTCGGCTGGCTGAAGCGCGCCGAGGGGGTGGATGTGTTCGACGAAGGCACGGACTTTTCGCCGTTCCGGGCGCGGGTTTGAGTTGGGTTTTGGTTCACGCGAAGCCGCGATGGCGCGAAGAAGGGATTGGTTCGCGCGGAGGCGCGGAGGGCGCAGAGAGGTCGTACGCAGCGTCAGCTGCAATATTTCCTGAGCAGCCATAGTGAGGCGGGAAGGCGTTGCCAAACGCGAACCCCCTCCGCGTTCTCCGCGCCTCTGCGCGAACCAATCCCTTCTTCGCGCCGTCGCGTGATTCCAAATGAAAAAGGGGAAGCGAGTTGCCTCGCTTCCCCTTTCAAATGTCATCCCGTGGTCTTCGACTTCGCTCAGGCTAAACGGGAAGGATTACGCCCCCACCATCTCCAGCAGGCCCTCGAACAAGCGGCGGCCATGGTCGCCACCGTGGGCGGCTTCGATGCGGCGCTCGGGGTGGGGCATCATGCCCAGCACGTTGCGCTTCTCGTTCAGCACGCCCGCGATGTTGCGGGCCGAGCCGTTGACGTCCTCGGCGTAGCGGAAGGCCACGCGGCCTTCGCCTTCCAAGCGGTCGAGCGTGTCGGCATCGGCGAAGTAGTTGCCGTCATGATGCGCGACCGGGATGCGGATCGTCTCGCCCTGTTCGTACAGGCGGGTGAACGCGCTGTCGGTGTTCGCCACCTCCAGGTTCACGTCGCGGCACACGAAGTTGAGCGAGCGGTTGCGCATCAGCGCGCCCGGCAGCAGGCCGGTCTCGGCCAGCACCTGGAAGCCGTTGCACACGCCGAACACCGGCGTGCCCTTGTTCGCCGCCTCCACCACCGCGCGCATGATCGGCGAACGGGCCGCGATCGCGCCGCAGCGGAGATAGTCGCCGTATGAGAAGCCGCCCGGCACGCCGATCAGCCCCAGCCCCTCGGGCAGTTCGCTGTCGCCGTGCCAGACCATGGCCGGCTTGACGCCCGTCACCGCCTCCAGCGCGACGGCGAGGTCGCGGTCGCAGTTCGAGCCCGGAAAGACGATGACTGCGGTCTTCATCAGGCGCGCTCCACCCGGTAATTCTCGATGACGGTGTTGGCGAGCAGCTGGCGGCACATCTCGTCGATCTGCGCGTCGGTCGTCGCGTCGGCGACTTCCAGCTCGATCAGCTTGCCTGCGCGCACGTCATTGACGCCCGCAAAGCCGAGGCTTTCCAGCGCATGGTGGATCGCCTTGCCCTGCGGGTCGAGCACGCCGGGCTTCAGAGTGACGAAAATCTTCAGCTTCATTACTTGCCCCGGCTCTTGCGGTGTTCTTCCAGATCGAGGACGGCGGTGTCGCCCCCCTCGGGCAGCAGGCCCAGACGGCGCGCGACTTCCTGATAGGCCTCGACCTCGCCGCCGAGATCCCGGCGGAAACGGTCCTTGTCCAGCTTCTCGTTGGTGGTCATGTCCCACAGGCGGCAGCCATCGGGGCTGATCTCGTCGGCCAGGATGATGCGACCGAAGTCATTGTCCCAGATGCGGCCGAATTCCAGCTTGAAGTCGACCAGACGGATGCCGATCGCGGCGAACATGCCCGACAGGAAGTCGTTCACGCGGATCGCCAGGTCGGCGATGTCGTGCATCTCTTCCTGGCTGGCCCAGCCGAAGCAGGCGATATGCTCGTCGGTGACCATCGGGTCGCCCAGCGCATCGTCCTTGTAATAATATTCGATGATCGTGCGGGGCAGCTTCACGCCCTCTTCGATGCCCAGGCGCTTGGACAGCGAGCCCGCCGCGACGTTGCGCACCACGACCTCGATCGGCACGATCTCGACCTGGCGGATCAGCTGCTCGCGCATGTTCAGGCGGCGGATGAAGTGGGTCGGAACGCCGATATGGTCGAGCATGGTGAAGACATGCTCGGAGATACGATTGTTCAGCACGCCCTTGCCGTTGATCGTGCCTTTCTTCTGGGCATTGAACGCGGTGGCGTCGTCCTTGAAATACTGGATCAGCGTGCCGGGCTCGGGGCCCTCGTACAGGATCTTGGCCTTGCCTTCGTAGATTTGGCGGCGGCGAGCCATGCGGCGGTCCCCTGAAATGAGTACAGCCCCGGCGCCCCCATGCTGAGGCCCGAGGCGGGATGGCGCGGCCTATAATGGATGCCGTGCGGCGGCGCAATGGAGGAGGGGGCTTCGTCCGCGCAACATGCGACATCCCACGCGCCAGGATTACGTCGTCGTCATCTGCAGTCCATGATGAAGGCTAACTAGATTGAAGATTAAAAAAAGGTAAGGTTCAAAGTATAGGAAACCGATCATCCAAGTCACGGGTTCTGTCGATGCTTGCAAAGGAGGTAGTCATGAACAAGCTGATGATCGGTATTGTTGGTGGGGCTCTGATGGTGACGGCGGGAACTGCCATGGCGCGGCCGCTTCATGTAGCGCAGCAGCCGCAGATCTGGGAACAGGCCCATGTTCCGCTGGCCAATGGCATGGAGGCCATCGCGGTGGTCAAGAACGGCGCCAAGGAACGCACGGTCGCCTGCCGCGACACCGCGGACGTGCTGGCGACCTTCCGCCCCGAAGTCGTGGCGTTCCAGCCGGTCCGCGGACCGCATGGCAAGGTGAAGACCGACGAGGATGTCGCCGGGGTCGAAACCTTCACCCCGGTCGCCTTCCAGAACTGCACCGTCGCTGCGGGCGATCACTTCCGGCAGGACGTGACCCAGGCGCAGGCGGGTCAGGCCTGAGCCGACCGGTATCGCCGAGAACGAAGCGGGCGCGACTCTCCCATCGCGCCCGCTTTGTCATGGGCGGAGCGACCGGTCGACTGGCTGCATCTGCCCGCATGAGGCCCTTGTTCCCCATTTGATCTGTGCGATTGCCCCTGGAGCGCGGGCTTGCTAGAAGCTCGGCTTCCATGGCGATCGATCTCCGCGACAATCCTCCCGTCGGCATATTGGATGCCCCCTTCGACAGTGCGCTGTCGGAGCGGTATCTGGTCTATGCGCTGTCCACGATCACCGCGCGCTCGCTGCCCGATGTGCGCGACGGACTGAAGCCCGTTCACCGGCGTCTTCTTTGGGCGATGCGGCTGCTGAAGCTCGACCCGGCCTCGGGCTATAAGAAATGCGCGCGCGTCGTCGGCGACGTCATCGGTAAATACCACCCGCATGGCGACCAGTCGGTCTATGACGCGATGGTCCGGCTCGCCCAGGATTTTGCGCTGCGTTATCCGCTGGTCGACGGGCAGGGCAATTTCGGCAATATCGATGGCGATAACGCCGCCGCCTATCGTTATACCGAGGCGCGGCTGACCCAGGTCGCGATCGACCTGATGGACGGCCTCGACGAAGACGCCGTCGCCTATCGCCCGACCTATAATGGCGAAGAGCAGGAGCCGGAGCTGTTTCCCGGCCTGTTCCCCAATCTGCTGGCGAACGGGGCGAGCGGTATCGCGGTCGGCATGGCGACCAGCATCCCGCCGCACAACGCGGCCGAGCTGCTGGAGGCCGCGATCCTGCTGGTCGATCAGCCGGATGCGGATGACGATGCGATCCTGGCGCTGGTCAAGGGGCCCGATTTTCCGACCGGCGGCTTGGTCGTCGATGCGCCCGCCATCCTGCGCGAAAGCTATACGACGGGGCGGGGCGGCTTCCGCGTCCGCGCCCGCTTCGAGATCGAGCGCGAGAAGGGCGGCGGCTGGCAGATCGTCATCAGTGAGATCCCTTACGGCGTCGCCAAGGGCAAGCTGATCGAACAGATCGCCACGCTGATCAACGACAAGAAGCTGCCGATCCTCGCGGACGTGCGTGACGAATCGGATGCGCAGGTCCGCATCGTTCTCGAACCGCGCGCGCGCACCGTCGATCCGCAGGTGCTGATGGACGGCCTTTTCCGCTTCTCCGATCTGGAGACGCGCGTCAGCCTGAACCTCAATGTCCTCGACAAGGATCGCACCCCGCGCGTCATGTCCTTGCGCGAGGCGCTGGCCGCTTGGGTCGAGCATCAGTTCGTCGTGCTGCGCCGCCGTTCCGAGCACCGGCTGAGCAAGATCGCCGACCGGATCGAGCTGCTCGACGGCTATCTGGTCGCCTATCTCAACCTCGACCGGGTGATCGAGATCATCCGCACCGAGGACGAGCCCAAGGCGGTGATGATCGAGGAGTTCCGCCTGACCGATCGTCAGGCCGAGGCGATACTGAACATGCGCCTCCGCTCCTTGCGGCGGCTGGAGGAGTTCGAGATTCGCGGCGAGCGCGACAAGCTCGACAAGGAACGCGAGCAGTTGACCCTGCTACTGGGCTCCGAACAGCGTCAGCGGACGCGGATGAAGAAGGATCTGGCGAAGATTCGCGACCGTTATGGTCCCGAAACCGCTTTGGGCGCGCGTCGCACCGCGATCGAGGAAGCCGCCCCGACCCGTGACATCCCGCTGGAGGCGATGATCGAGCGCGAGCCGATCACCGTCATCCTGTCGCAGCGCGGCTGGATTCGCGCGATGAAAGGGCATGTCGACCTCGCTTCGGCCGACACCGCGAAGTTCAAGGAGGGCGACGGCCCCGCCTTCGCCTTCCATGCCCAGACGACCGACAAGCTGTTGCTGGCGGCGGCGAACGGACGATTCTTCACGCTGGCGGCGGACAAGCTGCCCGGCGGGCGCGGCTTTGGCGAGCCGGTGCGGGCGATGATCGACCTGGACGGATCGATCGGTATCGTCGGTTTCCTGCCCGCCTCGCGAAGCCCCAAGCTGCTGGTCGCCGCTTCGGACGGGCGTGGCTTCATCGTGCCCGCCGCCGATACCATCGCCGAGACTCGCAAAGGCAAGACGGTGCTGACGCCGCGCGCGGGCGCGACGCTGAAGGTCGTGCGGCCGGTCGGTGCCGAACACGACTATGTCGCGGCGATCGGGGACAATCGCAAGCTGCTGGTCTTCCCGCTGACCGAGTTCGTCGAGCTGTCGCGCGGGACGGGCGTCCAACTGCAGCGTTATCGCGATGGCGGCCTGTCGGACGCGACGACGTTCGCGTTCAAGGACGGGCTCAGCTGGCCGATGGGCGGCGATACCGGACGGGTGCGGACGGAGACCGATCTGTCGGCCTGGCGCACCGCACGCGGCGCGGCGGGACGGATGCCGCCCACCGGCTTCCCGCGCGACAACCGCTTCGATTGATCGGTCGGCCCCGTTGCGGAACGGGGCGGGGCATCGCGCGGCCGATCGGAACCATTTGCGATCGGACTCCCTGGGCGACTTTGGATCGGAATTTAGGCGGTTTTAACGTTCGCCCGCTAGGCCATCCAAAGATGGCTTCGATTGCGTATCCGGCGAAACGCTCCACGACACGGCACGTCGGGTCGATGACGTCGTGCGCCATCGGTATCATGGCCATTCCCGCTGCCGAGATTTCGGCGGCCGGGGGCAAGATCGACATCGTGGCCGCCAATGACGCTTTCCGACGCGCCTGCCTGCACGATGGCCTGACCCAGGCGATGCTGCTGGCCGAGTTGATCGACCGAGTCGAGACGTTCCTGGCGTCGGACCGCCAGTCGATCGAATTTCCGATGCAACTGGGCGATGTGATCGACGCCCGCTATTTCCAGGCCACGCTGACCCGCTCGGCCGAAGACCAGCCCGACGCCTGCGTCCTGATGCTGGTCGACCAGACCGCGCAGCACCACACCGAACGCAGCCTGCGTCGGGAGATGACGACCGACAGCCTGACCGGCCTGCCCAATCGGCAAGGCTTTGGCGACCTGATCGAGGCGGTGATGGCTACTGGTCAGCGCCATGCGGTGCTGGTGATCGACATCAACCGGTTCGGCCGGTTGAACGCCTGCATGGGCTCGCTGGTCGGCGACGAGTTGCTCATCACGGTCGCGCGCCGCCTGAAGGGGGCGCTGCGGTCGCGCGACTCGATCGGGCGGATCGGCGGCAACGAGTTCGGCATCCTGATGATGATCGACGGCAGCGAGGACGAGGCGCATGTCCTGGCCGACCGCATCGATCGCGCGCTTCGGGCGCCGTTCCGGTTGACCGATTATGAAGTGAATGTCGAAGGATCGGTGGGCATCGCCTTCAACGAGGGGCCCGACGACGATGCAGAAGAACTGATCCGGCACGCCCAGTTCGCGGTGAAACACGCCAAGGCGGCGGGCCGCACGCAAATCTATCACCCCCAGGCCTTCACCATCGCCCGCGCCCAGTTCGCGATGGAAACCGCGCTGCGCCGCGCCATCGAGCAGGACGAACTGCATCTGGCCTATCAGCCGATCTGCGACCTCTCCTCCGGCAAGACGGTGTCGTTCGAGGCGCTGGCGCGGTGGTGTGATGCCGATGGCCGGCATCACTCGCCCGCCGATTTCATCCCGGTCGCCGAGGAATCGGGGCTGATCATGCCGCTCGGCCGTTGGGCGGTGACCAAGGCGCTAGGGCAGCTGGCGGCGTGGGACCGCGCGGCGGGTGGCGACTGCGGCGTCCGCATGTCGGTCAATGTCTCGGCCATCCAGCTGCAGCGCGACGACATTCCGACGATGATCCGGGACGCGCTGGCCGATACGGGCATTGCGGGCGAGCGGCTGACGCTGGAGCTGACCGAAAGCGCGATCGTCGGCGACCCCGACCGGGTGACCGCGATCCTGGAGGCGTTGAAGGGGCTGGGCACCACGATCGCGATGGACGATTTCGGCACCGGCTATTCCAGCCTGGCCTATCTTCAGAAGCTGCCGATCGACGTGCTCAAGATCGACCGCAGCTTCGTGTCGGGCATGTTGGCCGACCGCGACAAGATCGCGATCGTCCGCGCGATCCTGGGCCTCGCCCAGGCGCTGGGCATGAAAACCACCGCCGAAGGGATCGAGGCGGTCGAGCTGGGCCAAACGCTGGCCGCGCTAGGCTGCAGCTATGGCCAGGGCTATTATTATTCGCGTCCGCTCGAACCCGATGCCGCCTGGGCGCTGATCGCGCGTCAGGCCTGAGTCACCGCCGCATCGGCCAGCTGGCCAACCCGCGCCGCATCGGGAAAGCCCTCCGCGATCCACTGCGTCTCGACCTGTCGGAGCAGCCGCGCCACCTCGGGGCCCTTGCTGATCCCACGCTCGACCAAGGCACCGCCGGTCAGCGGCAGGGCAGGGGGCGTCCAGTCGCGAAGCGGCTCGATCGACTCGCCGGCCAACAACAGCCGGTCGACCGCGCCGACCATCCCCGTGCGATAGGCGAGCGCGCGGGGCCCCTCGTCACCCGGTCCTGCGGTGGCGGCGATCAGCCGCTTGCGATCCGTGTTGGACAGCTTCAGCCGGGCGCCCACCGGCTCGGCGGCTTGGGGCGGCAGCAGCGCGGCGAGTCGCCGGATCGCATCGGGGGCGATCCCGGCCGCCGCCTCGCGCTCGGCCAGCACGGTCAGCCGAGCGACACCATCCGCACCGATCTCGGGAATGACGGCGCGGAAGATGCCATGCTCGACCATCAGCGTGACGACCGGCACTGCGCGCGCCGCGACCAGCAGCTTGAGCAGTTCGGCGGCGATCCGCTCGCGCGACAAGGCCATCAGGTCGTTGGACCGTGCGGCACAGGCGGCGAGTCCAGCCTTGTCGACGGCATCGCCGAACCGCGCATGAAAGCGAAAGAAGCGCAGGATGCGCAGATGATCCTCGGCAATGCGCTGCAACGGATCGCCGATGAAGCGAACGCGCCCGGCCTTCAGGTCGTCCAGCCCACCGAAATAGTCGAAAATCCGCCCCGTCGCCGGATCGGCATAGAGCGCGTTCATCGTGAAGTCGCGCCGACTTGCATCCTCGCGCCAGTCGTCGGTGAAGGCGACGACGGCATGGCGGCCATCGGTCGACACGTCGCGGCGCAGCGTCGTCACCTCGACCGGCCCGTCGGGCAGGACGGCGGTGATCGTGCCGTGCGCGATGCCGGTCGGCACCGGCTTAAACCCGCTGTCGCGCACGCGGTCGATGACGGTTTCGGGAGAGAGCGGCGTCGCCAGGTCTATATCGGCGACCGGAATGCCCAGCAGGCTGTCGCGCACCGCGCCGCCGACGAAGCGCGCCTCAAGCCGCTCGGCCAGCGCGACCAGCTCCGGGCGGTCGGCCCAAGGGGCTGTGTCCGGGCTCATGTCGTCCATTGCAGCCGCCGCGACAGGTTGACGATCATCGCGGCGGTCGCGCCCCAGATGCGCCGGTCGTTCCATAATATCTCGTAGAAATGGCGGGTACTGCCGCGCCACGGCGCGCTGACCCGGTGGTGATGGGCAGGATCGAGCAGGAAGGATAGCGGCACCTCGAACAGCGCGGCCACTTCCGCCTCGGCGGGTGTCAGGATCAGGTCGGGCGGGATGACCCCCAGCACCGGCGTCACCTCAAACCCCGTGACGGTGCGATAGCGATCGGCCAGCCCGATCACGGTCACCGCGCGCGGCGACAGGCCGATCTCCTCCTCCGCCTCGCGCAGCGCGGTCGCGACCAGATCGACATCACCCGGATCGGCGCGCCCGCCGGGAAAGGCGACCTGGCCCGCATGGTTGCGCAGGCTCTCGGTCCGCTGGGTCAGGACGACGCCCGGCTCGGCCCGGTCGGTCACCGGGACCAGTACCGCGGCGGCGGTGGGCGGCGCGCTTTCGTCCTGCAGCTCGACGCCATCGCCGGTCAGCAAATCCTGAGCCGGAATACGCGCCATCGCCTGAGCCAGCCTTTCGGCCAGCGTCATGCGGGCGCCACCGGGGTCAGGGGAAAGAAGGTGCCCTGGCTCCACAGGCCGGGTTGCGCCTCGTCATCGGCGAGCGCCAACTCGGCCAGCTCATAATAGACCGGCCGCGCGATCAGCGCCTCCAGCCCGTCCCGCACATGAAGATAGGGGCGGGGCCCGTCCTCGCCCTCGACGAAGCGTAAAGGATGGTCGGGCCCGGCGGCGACCAGATCGCCGGTGTTGAGCTGGAACACCAGTCGCGCGTCGCGGCCTTCGCCCTCGGCCTTCAGCGTGGTGGCGACGAAGGGCGCGTCCTCGACCGCGATGTCGAGCTTCTCGACCGGCGTGACCAGAACGTGGCGGCCATCGGGCTCGCGGCGCAGGATGGTGGAGAACAGCCGGACCATCGCCGGGCGAGTGATCGGGCTGCCCTGGTGAAACCAGGTGCCGTCGCGGGCGATCCGCATCTCGCTGTCGCCGCAATGGGTCGGGTTCCACTGCGCCACGGGGGGCAGCTTCTGCGCTTCCATCGCCTGAACGATTTCGGCCAGGCTGAGCGCGGACAGGTCGGGGGGCGGTGCCATCGGCATGATGCGGTCGAGGTAGGGACGCAAAGGCCCCAGGTAAAGCCCGGAGCTCAACCCGCCGCCGGATCGGGGCCGAGCATCCCCGCCAGCGCAGGCACGTCGGGCCCGCGCGCCAGCAGGCGGTGCCGCTCGACCGGTCCGGGCAGGCGCCAGTCGGCGGTGCGCTCGGCGGTGAAGCCGAAGAAGCGGCCATAATATTCCGGGTCGCCGATCAGCATCATCGCGCGGTCCAGTCCTTGCGCGGCGGCGACCTCCAGCATGTGGCCGAGCAGCTCGCGGCCGATGCCGCCCTGCTGATGATCGGGTTCGACCGCGACCGGCCCCACCATCACCATGGGATGCGCCGTGCCCCGGTCGTCGGTCAGCGCGACCGGCCAGCACTGGATCGACCCGATCAGCGTATCGCCTTCCATCGCGGCGAAGCACAAGGCGGCGATCGGCTGGACGCTCCCGCGCACCTTATAGGCGGTGCGCGCCTGCCGCCCCGGTGGGAAGGCACGGTCGAGCAGCGCCTCGACCGCATCGGGGGCGACCGCGTCGAGCGGGGCGAGGGCGGTCTTCACGGTCAAGGGCCAGGGGTCCGGTGACGGGAGGGGGGACGCGCGCCCTTAGCGCGACGGGGCGGCGATGCAAGCCTTGCGTGGGCCCGGACCCTTCCCTTGCCCGCCCGCTCTGCTAGAGGCGCTGGCATGGAAGACCGTCTCCAACTCGAAGTCCACGACCTCGAAGTCCAGGTGCTGACCGGCATCTATTCCGAGGAAACCCATCTGCCACAGCCGCTGCGCATCTCGCTGACGGTCGATCTCGACTGTCCGGCGCGCTTCACGCCCGACAGTCCGCTGACCGAGTCGAAAAATTATCTCGACCTGAAACATGCCGCGACCCACTTGCCCGAGGGCGTGCATTTCACGCTGATCGAGGGGGTTGCGGACCATATCTGCGATACGCTCTTCCTGCAGGACAAGCGGGTGACGCGGGTGCAGGTGAAGATCGTGAAGCTGGCCATCGCCGAAGATGGCGAGGCGATCGGCATCACCTTGGTCCGGCACCGGCGCTAAGCGGCATGACCGCGCGGCGACTCGATCTGGCGCCCGACGCCGATATCGTCCGCATGGTCGCCGCGAATCCCGGCGTCGATCTGGTGCTGGTGATCCAGCCGGGCCGCGATTCGATCGCCCAGGCGATGGTCGAGGCGGCGGTCGCGCCGCTGGCGGTCGCGGCGGCTCCATCGGCACGGATCAACGCGGTGCTGGTCGGCGACGGGGCGGGAGAGGCGGCGGTCGCAGCGGCGGTCGCCTATCTCGCCGCCGCCCATGCCGTCACCGGTCAGTTGCTGGGCGTCGGCACCTGACGCTCGCGTCCGCAGGGGCCCAGCTTCTGCAGGACGAAGCGATAATCGTCGCGCGCCGCCTGCGCATCCTCGGGCGACAGCGAGGCCGTGCTGCGATCGGGCAGCGATTCCGGCAGCGCGCAGGCCAGCCGATACCAGAGCAGCGTATCGCGCGCCGGGGGCGCGGCCGATTCGTCGACGATCTCGCTCAGCGCCACGGCATAGCGACGCTCTTCGCCCGGACGACGCAGGACCGATAGCGAGACCGGGCGATTGTTCGCGGTCGTCAGGAAAATCTGGGTCTCGCCCTCGCCGGGGAGCGTGCCCGGCACGTAAAAGGCGTTGCCGACGCCGGTGATGACCGGCGGCGCGTCCGCCGACAGGGCGTCGCGGGTGATGGTACGGCTGCGCTGTTCCGTGTCGGGCGTCCAGGGCAACTGAGCGTCGGGCGCGACCAGCTGTAACTGGTCGGCGGCGTTCGGCACCCGCCGCGCATAGACCAGGACGCGCATCTTGCGCAGCTTGGGTGCGCGCCCCCGCGCATCGGTCGCTGCATCGAACAGATAGCCGACGCGCGAGGGCAGGCCGCCCGCGCCGCGGATCAGTGCGCCGACATCCGCCTCGACATAAAAACGCTGATGGCCGGGCGCGACCCCGGCGGCCTCCGCCCCCTTGATCGCGGTCGCCGAACGGATGGTCACGTCGGCAATGACGGGGGCCGACAGCACCAGATCGGCCAGATCGGCATAGCCCGGTCCTGTTGGCGCTACCATCGAATCACCCGGCGGCACCGACGGCGCGGTGGCGACCTGGGCGAAAACGGGGGCGGCAAGGGCGGGAATCGCCAGCGTCAAAACGCAAGCGCGAATGGCGTGGGGCAGCGGATTCATCGTTTCGCGCTACTCCTTTGGCTATTAACGGTACAGAAATAATTTCGTCACGGGACGGTTGTACGTTTATTACGTCCGACAAACTGATTGCACCGCGCCAGCCGTCACGATAGGGTCCAAGGCTCTGCCGCATGCCGTAAGAGCATGGCAGGAGTTTCCCACGTCCCCACGCTACGGCGAGGCGAAACTGGCAGACTGAGGAGTTTCGTTGCTGAATGGCCTATACTGACCAGAAGATGTCCGGGGGCAAGGTGGTCGCGATCGTTATCGTCGTGCTCATCCATGCTGCCCTGGGCTATGCCTTCGTCACGGGGCTGGCTTACCAGTACGTGAAGAAGGCGACCGAGAAGCTCAACACGTTCGACGTGCAAGAGCCGCCGCCCCCACCCCCGCCGGAAGAGCCGCCGCCCCCGCCGCCGCCGGACCAGCCCCACCTGCCGCCGCCGCCGACCACGGTGGTGACGCCGCCGCCCGTCGTTCCGTTGCCCAGCCAGGCACCGACGATGGCCACGACGAACGTCATCCCGCTGAGCCAGCCGACCGCGCCGCCGGCCCCGCCGGCTCCGCCGGCTCCGCCTGCGCCGCCGGCCCCGGTGATCTCGAAGGCCGCCGGTCTGAAGGGTAATCCGGGTCAGTTCTTCGGTCCCGACGCCTATCCGCCCTCGGCCCAGCGCGAAGGCGCGGAAGGTCGCGTGTCGGCCAAGCTGTCGATCGGCACCGATGGTCGCGTCACCGATTGCTCGATCCTGTCGAGCAGCGGCAACCGGGCCCTGGACGATGCGACGTGCCGCATTTCGAAGGCGCGCGTTCGCTTCAGCCCGGCACTCGACCAGAGCGGAAGCCCGATCTCGTCGACCTATACGCTTAACATCCGTTGGCAGCTGCCACAGGAATAACGGCTAAAAGCCGAAACAACCCAACGCTTTAGTCAGAGGACCTAACCAACCATGCTCACCACCATCCTCGCCGCGGGCGGCGCCGCGGCCGGTGCCGAAAACCCCTACGGTCTCGGCCAGGCCCTGAAGGAAGGCGGCCTCATCTCGCAGTCGGTGTTCACCATCCTCTGCTTGATGTCGATCGTCTCCTTCTACATCCTGTTCTCGAAGCTGTTCGAGCAGCAGAAGATCATCAACCAGGCGAAGCGCGTCCGTCAGAGCTTCTGGTCGTCGAACTCGCTGCGCGAAGGTTCGGCCAAGCTCGAGAAGAACTCGGCCTACAAGCAGATCGTCGACGACGGTCTGGCCGCGCAGGACCAGCATTCGAAGCTGACCGATCCGGTCGAAGCGCATGACTGGCTGCACGGCTCGCTGGCGCGTTCGGAAGCCGCGATTAACTCGAAGCTGGGTGGCGGTCTCGCCTTCCTGGCGACCGTCGGTGCGACCGCGCCGTTCATCGGTCTGTTCGGTACGGTTATCGGCATCTACCGCGCGCTCATCAAGATCGGCTCGTCGGGCCAGGCCTCGATCGACGCCGTTGCCGGTCCGGTCGGTGAAGCGCTCATCATGACCGCTCTGGGTCTGGTCGTCGCGGTTCCGGCCGTGCTCGCCTACAACTGGCTGCAGCGTCGCAACAAGGGCATCGCCGAAGACCTGTCGTCGTTCTCGAACGACGTGCTGGGCTTCCTGGCCTCGAACGGTGCGGTTCGTCCGGCCATTGCCGGTGCCGCCAAGCCGGCCGCCGTCAAGGCTCCGGCTGGCACCACCACGGCCGGTCAGGCCGGTGGCGTTCAGACCCGCGCCTGAGCTTAAGGGGGCGGAGCGGCGGTTTTCGGATCGTCGCTCCGCCACCCCCCGCCGGTCCAGTTCGGACCGGCGATAGAATGCATGGATAGGATAGCTCTCTCATGGCGATGAGCGTTGGCGGGGACTCCGCCGAGAAACCGATGTCGGAGATCAACACGACGCCCCTCGTGGACGTCATGCTGGTTCTCCTCATCATCTTCCTGATCGCGGTTCCGGTCGTGATTCAGACCGTCAAGTTGAAGCTGCCGAACGTCCGCTTCGACCCGACGACGACCAAGCCGGAAAACGTGTCGCTCTCGGTCACCAGCGAGAATGGCCAGTGCAAGGTCTATTGGGGTCTGAGCCCCGTGACCTCGACCGAGCTGCGCGACCGCGCGGTGGCGAAGTTGAAGGCCGAAGTCGAACGGCTTGGCCCGAACATCACGCCGGATCAGCTGCCCGAGGCGCATATTCGCGGCGACGTGAATGCGCCCTACCGTTGCATCGGCGGCACCATCTATACGATGCAGTCGGCGGGTTTTTCCCGCGTCGGCTTCATCTCCGAGCCGCCCCCCGGCGGCAACCCCCGCGCCTGATCGGCCGGGCGGACACAATAGGAGTTAGCACGCCATGGCAATGAGCGCCGGATCTGATGATGGCGAGCCGATGATGGACATGAACACGACGCCGTTGATCGACGTCATGCTCGTGCTTCTCATCATGTTCATCATCACCATCCCGATCCAGACTCACGCGGTGAAGGTCGACCTCCCCGTCAACTCGCCCAACAATCAGCCGATTGTGAACAGCGAGAAGAACAAGGTGGGTATCGACGCTGCTGGCATCGTGACCTGGAACGGTGCCCCGGTCGACGAGGTGACGCTGCGCCAGTATCTGGACCAGACCGCTTCGATGAACCCGGAGCCCGAACTGCACTTCCAGCCGGCGCCCGACGCAAAGTACGCCAAGGTCGACGAGACCCTGGCCGTGATCAAGCGTTCGGCGGTCAAGAAGCTCGGCTTCATCGGCAACGAGCAGTATCGCAACGACTTCTGATCCTCCGCGATCAGGTCGATGACGAATATCAGGCGGTCTCTTCGGAGGCCGCCTTTTTTCGTTTTGCGGAATTGAGCCGGAGTACCCGCCACTCCGCTCCATCCTAACCGCGATCCGATTAAACCGGTAGCAGAGCCTGAACGGCTCTTTTGGCGCAATGGGGTGGAAGGGGAGGCACTCGGTTGTCCTCCCGAGCGGCTCCTCCCATGGCCCTTTGCCGAGTGCGAGAATCCGGCATGGCGCTCTCTTCGATCCACGCATCTTTCGCCGCTTGCGCATGTTTCACAAAAGTGACACTCTGAAGTCACAAAATTGAAACATAGGAGATTGGATATGCGTGGAGTCGTTTCGGTTTTGCTTGTGGCGGCGGCGGGCATGGCGGCCCCGGCCATGGCCCAGGACTCGTGGCCGCAGCGCACGGGGTTTCAGGAAATTGCTGCAGGCAACTTCCTGGGTGCAGAGCGAACCTTGCTGGAAGAACGCCGCGCCAATCCGAAGAGTCCCGAACTGATGCTCAACCTCGCCGCCGTCTATGCCAAGACCGGTCGCGCCGCCGATGCGCGTGCGCTGTATGACGCCGTGCTGCAGGAAAAGCCGATTGCGATGGACATGCCCTCTGGCGCGATCCTGTCGTCGCACACCGTGGCCCGCACCGGGCTGCGCCATCTGCCGCAAGCCATCGCTGCGCGGTGAGTCCAAAAGGCAGGTCCAGGCGGCGAAGCGTCTGGACTTGCCCGATAGGCGGGGGCGCGTCGGTGCGGCGTCCGGCCTTTGCACCTCACCCGACGGATTTGACCGCGTTGCAGGGGCGATGCCGGCGATCAGGCTGCCAAAGCAAAATAAAGTGCTTGGCCCCGCCCGGGGAGAACGCCGCCGTCATGCCTTTCCCGCAGTACTTTGCCGGGACGAGCGTTTTGCTGGTGTCAGGCCTGCCCCGCGCGATGCCGTAGCGCTGTTAAAGGCGCGGCAGGGTCACGCCGCGCTGGCCCATATATTTGCCCGCCCGGTCGGCATAGCTGGTCTCGCAGGGCTCGTTGCCCTTCAGGAACAGGAACTGGCACGCGCCTTCATTGGCGTAGATTTTCGCGGGCAGCGGCGTGGTGTTGGAGAACTCCAGCGTCACATGTCCCTCCCAGCCCGGCTCCAGCGGCGTGACGTTCACGATGATGCCGCAGCGCGCATAGGTCGACTTGCCCAGGCAGATGACCAGCACGTCGCGCGGCACCCGGAAATATTCGACCGTGCGCGCCAGCGCGAAGCTGTTGGGTGGGATGATGCACACATCGGTCTTGCGGTCGACAAAGCTGTTCGAGGCAAAGTCCTTGGGGTCGACGACCGCGCTGTCGACATTGGTGAAGATCTTGAACTCGTCGGCGACCCGCGCGTCATAGCCATAGGAGGACAGGCCATAGCTGATGCAGCCGTCGCGGCGCTGATTCTCGACGAATGGTTCGATCATCGCCTGGTTCTGCGCGGCTTCGCGAATCCAGCGGTCGGACAGGATCGACATCTTCATTTCCTTCAGGTTTGGCCGCTCATCGCCGGATCGCGGGGGGAGGGCAAGCGCCAACCTCCGAAAAGGGACCTGCGATCGACGTGACGTCGAGCGGTGCGCTGCCCATGACAAGGATGCCTAACGGGCGCTGTGGGTTCCCGGATCGCGGCGGCGCGGCCGGATCGACCCGGATTCTGAGGAGCACGGGGTATCATGCGCGGCTGGCACCATTCCTCGCGGTCACTTCACCGGAGAGGTGTCGCGGTTCGTCCAAACGCATATTGCCGCGATACGCGCCAAGAGAAGAGCTGGCGGCCTAAGGTGGTGGGTTCACGCGAAGGCGCGATGCCGCGAAGAAGAATGATGTTCGCGCGGAGGCGCGGAGACACGGAGGGGGGTATCCGATCGTGAGCGATGACCGGTCATCGCCAACGGGCGGGAGACTTTAATTCCTCTTCTCCGCGCCTCCGCGCCTTCGCGTGAAAAAATCAGTTGGCGTCACGGCGTGAGCGGCAGGTCATTTGCCACCACGACGGCGCCAAAACTCACGAAGATTGGTTCTCGCAGAGGCGCGGAGGACGCAGAGAGCGCGTGGACGGCCATTGGCAATGGCCAGTTCTCGCTGAAAATGGGCTCTAGACTTCTTCTCTACGTACGCTGCGTCTTTCCGCGCGCCCCGCAAAAAGGTCAGCTGATTCCCAGGTCCGCCGGGCCGAACGCGTCCGGCAGAAGCTCGGACAAGCGATAGGTGCGTACCGCGTCGCCCTCGGCCGATCCGCAATAGACGGGCAGGTCGCGGCCACCCATCTGAGCGGCTTCGTTGATGACCTGGCGACAGCGGCCGCAGGGGCTGACCGGGGTGGTGCCGGTCGGCTTGCCGTCCGCGTCCATCGCTCCGCCGATGACGCCGACCGCCACGATCTGACGGAGCCGCCCCGCCGCCGAGGCGGTGGCGATGGCGACGGTCTCGGCGCAGAGCGACAGGCCGTAGCTGGCATTTTCGAAATTGGCACCGGTAATGACCGAGCCGTCCTCCATCAACAACGCCGCGCCGACCGCAAAGCGGCTGTACGGCGCATGCGCGTTGCGGGCGGCGGCGCGGGCGGCGGCGATGAGGGCGTGAGGATCGGTGGCATTCATGGCGTGACGACGTCCCAGTTGACGGGGCCTTCCACCCCCTCGACCCGGCGGAAATCGCTGGCACGCCACATGCGCCAAGGGCGCGCGGCATAATCGGGCTTGAACAGATTGCCGACCGACCAGACGGGGCGGGGCAGCGCGGCGGTGATGCTATATTCCGACTCGAACGCCTTCGACACGCGCAGCATCACCGGCTTGGCGGTGTGGGTCTCGACCATCGACACGAAGCGGGTCAGGTCGGCGACCAGCTTGGCGCGGTCGGGCCGGGCGGTGCAGTCGTCGTGAAAGGACAGATCGATGGCGGCGGGCAGGGCGTCCCCTGCGCGCGGCACGAAGATGTTGAAGGCATCGGCCTGCGCGGCAGCGGGCTGGCACAGCGAATAGATATGGATCGCGCCGCGCCGCATCCCCGCCTCGGGCAGCGCGTCCCAATTCCCCTCGAAGGCGGCATCGCGTCGATCGGTGCCCGAAGTCGCGACGATATAGGCGAAGTCCGCGCCGTTCGCGCGCAGGGTGCGCCATTCGACCGCAGGCGGGTTTTCGGGCAGGTCGATACCCTGCAGCGGATAATGTTCGGTCGAGGGCTGCCAATGCGTCACCCAGTGCCGCCCGCCCGCGCTGACTGCGCCCAGGGCCAGCAGCCCGGCACCGATTTTCCAGAGAATCGCCATCAGTTGCGGATATGCAGGACGCAGAGCAGTGTGAAGAGGCGGCGTGCGGTATCGAAATCGACCTCGATCTTGCCGGTCAGCCGCTCCTTCAGCATCTGCGCCGCGTCATTATGGATGCCGCGCCTGGCCATATCGATCGTCTCGATTTGTTGCGGCGTGGCGGCACGGATCGCTTGGTAATAGCTGTCGCAGATCGCGAAATAGTCTTTGATCGGCCGCCGAAAGCGCCCGAGCGCCAGCACCAGCGTCTCGATATGCGTCCCATCCTCGCGGTGCATATGGATGCCCAGGCGGCCTTCTTCGGACTCCAGCTTGATGCGGTAAGGCCCGGCATAGCCGTCGGGCTGGGGCCGCTGGGGCGCGAAATAATTTTCCTCGATCAGGTCGAAGATCGCGATCCGCCGCTCCTGTTCGACATCGGCCGAGCGCCAGCCCAGGCTGCGCTCGTCAAGGTCGATAGAGATGATCCGCGGATCGGCCATGGCACGGGGATAGTCGCGAAGCGCGTGCGCCGCAAATCCCGCGCTGATCGACTGAATGCGTTTTCATCCGGGGCCAGTCCGCGCTAACGCCGAAGAAATGGCCACCCTAGCATTTCAGAACCCCGCTGCCGCCACCGAGCCGCAGCAGCTTCCCCGCAATATCGAGGCGGAGGCCGCGCTGCTGGGCGCGATGATGATCGACAACCGGCTGGCCGACGATCTGGTCGACCGGCTCGACCCGGAGCATTTCTTCGAGCCCGTCCATGGCCGGGTGTTTTCCGCGATCAAGAATCTGCGCGCCACGGACATGCTGGCGACCCCCGTCACCCTGCGCCCCATGTTCGAGGCGGACGAGGGGATGAAGGCGCTGGGCGGTCCGTCCTATCTGGCGCAGCTGACGGGCTCGGGCGCGGGCCTGATCGGTGCGCGGCAGTTCGCAACGCAGATCTATGACTTGGCGATGCTCCGGGCGCTGGTGACGGTGGGTCGGACGCTGGTCGACCGGGCGATGGACACCTCCGAAGAGGTGAACCCGCGCGCGCAGATCGAGCTGGCCGAGAACGAGCTGTTCAAGGTCGCGGCCGATGGCGGCTCCGAGAATGCGGTGAAGAGCTTCTCCCAGGCCACCACCATGGCGGTCAAGAATGCCGAGCGCGCACTCAATTCGGGCGGCCATGTCTCGGGCATCACCACGGGTCTGGACTCGGTCAATGCCAAGATCGGCGGTATGCACCGGTCCGACTTGATGATCCTGGCGGGCCGTCCGGGCATGGGCAAGACCTCGCTGGCGACCAACATCGCGTTCAACGCGGCGCGCCGCTGGATGCGCGACATGCAGGACGGCATCCCGCCCTCCGAGTCGGTCGGCGCCAAGGTCGCGTTCTTCAGCCTCGAAATGTCGGCCGACCAGCTGGCGACGCGTATCCTGGCCGAGCAGTCGGGGATCAGTTCCGAAGCGCTGCGCATGGGTAAGATCAGCCGTAACGAATTCGCGCAGCTCGCGGCCGCCGCCGCCGAACTGGAGCAGCTGCCGCTGTTCATCGACGATACCGGCGGCCTGACCATCTCCGCGCTGCACACCCGCGTCCGGCGTTTGCAGCGGCGGCTGAACAACGAACTGGGTCTGGTCGTCGTCGACTATCTCCAGCTGCTGACCGGCTCGGGCAAGTCGTCCGAGGGCAATCGCGTGCAGGAAATCTCCGAGATTTCGCGCGGTCTGAAGACGCTGGCCAAGGACATGAACGTGCCGGTGCTGGCACTGTCGCAGCTGAGCCGTGCGGTCGAGCAGCGCGAGGACAAGCGGCCGATGCTGTCCGACCTTCGCGAATCGGGCTCGATCGAGCAGGACGCCGACATGGTATGGTTCGTGTTCCGCGAAGACTATTATATGATGCAGCGCGAGCCCAAGCGCCCGATGGAAGGCGATGACGGCAAGGTCTTCGAGGACCACGCCAAATGGGCGACCGAGGTGGAGCGGGTCTATGGCCTAGCCGAACTGATCGTCGCCAAGCAGCGTCACGGTGCGACCGGCAAGGTGGTGATGAAGTTCGATCCGACGATCACGCGCTTTACCGACTTCGCGGGTTATTGAGGCCCCTGGGACCGTTCGCTCCGTGCGAATGGTCCCAGAAGAATGCGCCTTCGTTGGAACGCGGGGTGCGGCCGCCTCCGGCGCTCCGTCAGGCAGGCTGGTAGATTTTCGCCACCGCTCCGCCGGGAAAGGCGATCGCCTCGGCCAGATGCAGCATCAGGGGCGAGTCGAGGTCGGAAAACAGCGCTTCGCCACGTCCCAACGCCACGGGCACGACCAGCAGAGCGAACCGATCCACCAGCCCATGCGCGATCAGGCTGCGCGCGAAGCGGACCCCGCCATGCGCAATGATCGGCCCGCCCAACTCGGCCTTGAGGGCCGCGATCTCCTCGCCCAGATCGCCGCTGGCGACATAGGCATTGGCCCAGCTCTCGCCGTCTGGCGGCAGGGTTGCCGCGTCCGGCGCGATCTCGTCCCCCTCGCGTGAAAACACGGCCTTCGGGATCGCGTTCATCGGCGCGGCAAAGGCATCGGTCGATCCCGGCCAATGATCCGCCATCGTATGAAAGGTCTCGCGCCCCATGATGTGCAGACCGGCCTGGCCGACATAATCGACGCTCCAGGCCTTGGTGGCCGGGTCCTGTCCGAACATCCAGCGGTTGTCGCCATCGGCAGCACTGACGAAACCATCGAGCGACATCGTCATCTTCAGGATCAGTTCGCGCATGGGCACCTCCGTTCGGAAAGTGAAACGGCCAGCGTTACCGGTGTATCCCGGCGTTCCGTTCGATCTCAGTCCTGCGGCGACTATTGCCTGGCTCCGGACCATGGCCATGGACTCGGACAGGGTGCCTAACGCATCCTGTGATCTAAGTTAAGGCGGGGGCGGGCATGGACGAAGGTCTGCGGACGGCGATCGAGGGGGCGTATGCGGCCGCGCTCGATGACGGGCGATGGGCCGATTGGACGTGGCAGACCGCCTCGATGCTTGGCGGGGCGTGCGGAGCCTTCCATGTGGTCGAGGCGCCGGGTGTCCTTCGGCACCAGCAGATATTGCTCAAGAACCCGGCACTGCTCGAACGTTATGTCGCCGAGGATATTGGCCGCCTCGATCCGCAGCTTGCCTATGTGGCGCGCCTGCGCCGCCCAAAGGTCTTTACCGATACGGATCATGCGGACCGCGACGATCCGGCCACGCGCGAATATTTCGCCTGGCAGGCCGCGAACGGCAAACTGCAACATTATCTGACCGCGACCGTGCCGCTGGACGGCGGGCGTATCTGTGCCGGTCTGTCCGTTCACCGGCATGTCGAGGATGGGGCCACGCCGACGGAGGCGCGCCACAGGCTGGAGATGCTGTTGCCCGATATCCAACGGGCGCTCGAACTCGGCTTCGTTCATGCCGCCAAGCTGACCCATGCCTATTGGGATGGCCTGCTGACCCGGTGCACCGAGCCATGTCTGCTGCTCAGCGAGCGGGGAGCCGTGTTGCGGGCCACGCCGCCCATGGAGGCATTGCTCCGTCACGGCGATGGTTTGCAATGGAGACGAGGGCGGCTGACCTGTGGCGGCGGTATCGCCGATGCGGTGCTCGATCGGTTCATCGGGCTGGCGACGACGGGCGTACGCGCGCCGGGCACCTGTCGCATCGATCGCCCGTCGGGCAAGTCGGCCTATATCCTGAACGCCTATCCCCTTCACGGACCAGCGCGCCCGATGGCGCCGCTGGAGGCCGTCGCGCTCGTCACCCTGATCGACCCTGATACCGCACCGCAGGCATCGCCGGAGCGGTGGCAACAGGCGTTCGGGCTGACCCGGCGGGAGAGGGATCTGGCCGAGCAGCTGGTTGCGGGCCATTCGCTGGAGACGGCGGCGAACAGCCTGGAGATGAGCGTGTCGACCGCACGCGTCCATCTGCGCCACATCTTTTCCAAGACCTATACGGGACGTCAGGCCGAACTGATCCAGCTGCTCGCGCGGATCGGAACTTGACCTTCCGATTCAGGAAGCCGAGATCGGCCGGTGTATCCCGCATTCCACCTTGTCAAAGCCGCGCCAGCGCCCGGCGCGCGGGTCTTCACCGGGCTTGACGATGCTGGTGCAGGGCGCGCAGCCGATCGACAGATAGCCTTGCGCCTCCAGTGGATGGCGCGGCAGGTCGTGTGCCGCGAAATAGCTGTCCAGTGCGGCCTTGTCCCAATCCGCCAGCGGGTTGAGCTTCAGCCGTCCCTCCTCGACCTCGAACCGGGGCAGTGCGCGGCGGGTGCCCGCCTGAAAGCCCTTGCGGCCCGAAATCCATGCCTCGAACGGAGCCAGGCCGCGCGCCAGCGGTTCGACCTTGCGCAGGTCGCAGCAGCCATCGGGGTCATAGCCGTGGCGAATGCCGTCAGGGTCCTTGGCGGCCAGCAGCGCGGGGTCCGGCTGGATGACGCGGACGTCCAGTAGCCCCAGCCGCTCGACCAGCGTGTCGCGATAGGCCAGCGTTTCGGGAAACATCTTCAGCGTGTCGGTGAAGACCACCGGCGTCGCCGGATCGGCCTGTGCGACCATGTGCAATAGCACGGCGGACTCGGCCCCGAAGGACGACACCGCCGCGATCTGTCCGCGCAACTCGCCGGTCAGCAGCGTGCGCAGCATGTCCGGCGCGGGCACACCGGTAAACCGCGCTTCATACGCCGCCGCATCCTCCACCGTGTACGCGGGGCGCACGTCAATCCGATCGAGCGCGCGTTCAGCCATGGCGCAGCTTCCACACCGGCACGCGCGCATCGGCGGCCTTCTGATAGGGCTGGGGGTAGAGCGCGAGCAGCTTGGTCAGCGTTGCCGCATCGACCGGCTTTTCCGGCGCGAAGCTGTCGAAGCCGCAGCGGCGCATATGCGGGATCTGGTCGACCAGCACGTCACCCGCCGCGCGCAACTCGCCCTCGAACCCCGCCTCGCGCAGGATGCGCGCCGCCGAATAGCCGCGTCCGTCGCGAAAGGTCGGAAAGCTGATCTCGACCAGCGCGATCTGTCCCAGATGCTCCAGCAACTCGCGGGCATCGTCTCCCGCCTCCAGCCGGACGGCGGTGGCATTGGTCTGGCCCAGGAACGCGTCCAGCGTCACTGCCGGTTCGTCATGCACCACATCGTCGCGGAAACGCAGCAGCGTTGCGCCCGCGTTCGTGTTCACAGTGATGGGATCAACCATAGATCGCTTCCTTGAACGGCTGCATGCCGACGCGACGATAGGTGTCGAGGAAACGCTCACTGCCCTCGCGCAGTTCGACATAGCGGTCGGTCACGCGCTCGATCGCGTCCACCACGCCGTCCTCGTCGAAGCCGGGGCCGGTGATCTTGCCGAGCGAGACGTCCTCCGCCCCCGATCCGCCGAGCAGCAGCTGGTAATTCTCGGTGCCCTTCTTATCGACGCCCAATATGCCGATATGCCCGGCATGATGATGACCGCAGGCGTTGATGCAGCCCGAAATCTTCAGCTTCAGCTCGCCCAGCTCGCGCTGCCGCCCGGCGAAACGCTCGCCGATCTTCTGTGCTAGCGGGATGGAGCGGGCATTGGCGAGGCTGCAATAATCCAGGCCTGGGCAGGCGATGATGTCGGAGATCAGGTCGAGATTCGCCTCGGCCAGCCCCGCCTCGCGAAGCGCGGTCCAGATGGCGTACAGGTCGGCCTTGCGGACATGCGGCAGGACGATGTTCTGGGCATGCGTGACGCGCAGCTCGTCATGGCCGTAGCGCTCGGCCAAATCGGCCATCAGGTCGATCTGGTCGGCCGAGGCGTCACCGGGGATGCCGCCGATCGGCTTCAGGCTGATCGTAACGATGGCGTGGCCGGGCTGCTTGTGCGCCGCCACATTCTGGTCGAGCCAGACCGCGAAATCAGGGTCGGAGCGGTCGATCGTGTCGGGCGCATCACTCGCGAAATCAGGCCCGGCGAACATGGCGGTGATCCGCGCCAGCTCGGCGAGCGGCGGATCGATGCCCAGATCGCGGATGGCAGCGAATTCTGCCTCCACCTGCTCGCGATAGGCATCGACGCCGATCTCGTGCAGCAGGATCTTGATCCGCGCCTTGTAGATATTATCGCGGCGGCCATAGCGGTTATAGACGCGCAGGCACGCCTCCAGATAGCTCATCAGATGGTCGGCGGTGATGAAGTCCTTCACCTCATGCGCGATCATCGGGGTGCGGCCCATGCCGCCGCCGACGAAAATCTTCGCGCCCAGCACGCCGTCACGTGTCAGCAGTTGGATGCCGATATCGTGCAGCCGCATCGCCGCGCGATCCTCGTCCGCCGCGATCACTGCGATCTTGAACTTGCGCGGCAGGTAGGTGAACTCGGGGTGGAAGGTCGACCATTGCCGCAACAGCTCGGCCCAGGGACGCGGATCGGCGACCTCATCGGCGGCGGCCCCGGCAAATTGATCCGACGAGATGTTGCGGATGCAATTGCCCGAGGTCTGGGTGGCATGCATCTGAACAGTCGCCAATTCGGCCAGGATATCGGGCGCATCGGCCAGCTTGATCCAGTTATACTGGATGTTCTGGCGCGTGGTGAAATGGCCGTAGCCGCGATCATATTTGCGCGCGATATGGCCCAGCATCCGCATCTGGCGGCTGTCGAGCGTGCCATAGGGTACAGCCACGCGCAGCATATAGGCGTGCAGCTGGAGATAGAGGCCGTTCATCAGCCGCAGCGGCTTGAACTGATCCTCGGTCAGCGCACCCGACAGGCGGCGTTCCACCTGGTCGCGAAATTCCTCGACACGGGCATCGACGATGCTCTGGTCATATTCGTCATAGCGATACATGAATGGCTCTCTCAGATGACCCAGGCGCCGGCATCCGCATCGGCGGGCTTCAGCGTCAGGTCGGGGCGCACCGTGGGGCCGAGCGCGCGGATACGGTCCTTGATATGGGCGGGGCGGGGGCCCTGTTGGGTCGCCTCGGCATCGATCAGATAGGGCACGTTGACCCGGCGCGCGCCTTCCTCGGCGCGAAGGATCGCCTCGCCTTGGCCGCCGACATCGACCGCATCCTCGACATGGCGCGACCAGTCGCGCCCCGTCCACCAGACGACATCGCCGGTGCCCAAGTCATTGCCCGTCAACAGCTTCATGCGCTCATTCCTTCCGCCACGCGGGCCCAACGCGCGAGCTTGTCTTCGGCATCCGACAGGGTCACGACTTCGCCGACGACGATGATCGCCGGGCTCTGCACCCGCTCGCGCTCGACCATCGCGCCGAGATCAGCGAGCAGCGTGCGGATGGCGCGGTGACCCTCCAGCGTACCGCGCTCCAGCACCGCGACCGGCATGTCGGGGGCGACGCCATCGGTCATCAGCTTGTCGGCGATGCCGTTGGCGGTCGCCACGCCCATATAGATGACGAGCGTGCGCCCCTGGCCTGCCAGCCCCGACCAGTCCTGATCAGTCAGCCCCTTGCACTGACCCGCCACGAAGGACACGGCCGAGCTGTGGTCGCGGTGGGTCAGCGGCAGCATCGCCTCTGCCGCGCAGCCGAGCGCGGCCGAGACACCGGGGATCACCTCGACCGGAAGCCCGGCGGCGCGCACTGCCTCCACCTCTTCGCCGCCGCGCCCGAAGATGAACGGGTCGCCGCCCTTCAGTCGTACGACGATCGCACCCGTCTTCACATGCGCGACGATCAGCGCGTTGATCGCGTCCTGCGACAAAGTGTGCCGCGCGCGCCGCTTTGCGACCGAGATGCGCTGCGCCTGCGGAGGCGCGAGGTCGAGGACGCGCGGATCGATCAGCCCGTCATGCACGACGACGTCGGCGGTCTTCAACGCCTCGACCGCGCGCACGGTCAGCAGGCCCGGATCGCCGGGCCCGGCACCGACAAGGATCACGCGCCCCCGCGCGGTGGGATCGAGAAGACTAGCCATGCTGCAAAAGATGCTCCTCCGCACGCGCCGCCACAACCGAGCGATGCTTGGGGTGGGGGTAGATCAGCTTTCGGGGCGCATGCCGAAGAGTTTGCCGAGAGGCATGTCAAATAGTTGAGCCTCCTCGTTGTCGATCCCCGGCCCCGTGAACGGCGCGGGGGATGTCGTACGGCGCACCCAGTTTCGCGCGCGAGCAGCTCCGCAACGGCGTCCGCGCGCTGGCGAGTCCTGTGCGGCGTCGCCGCTTGGGCAATCGTCGATCAGCGCGCAACTGGCGAGCGGTCAGGCCACCGCACCGGGGTCGGCCAGCGCCTCACCCATCGCCCGGACTCGCGCGATCTTGTCGTGCAGCATCCCCCAGTCGTCCGCATCCGCGATCGGTGCCCAGATCGCTTCCACCTCGTCGATCAGCATCGATTCCGGCTCGCCCTGCCAATAGGCGTGATCGCGGGCGCGGCGGGGGGCATAGGGCTCGATTAGGTCGCGCAGGCTGTTCCACGTCTCGTCATAGGAGTCCGGCACCTGTCCGCCGAACAGGTCGAAATAGACGCGGTGAAGCGGCGCATCGCTGGTGCGCAGCGCCTGCTCGAAGGTCTGGACGAGCGCGCGGTCTTCGATCCCCCCGCGCGGGGTCACGCCCAGCCGCCACAGGATCGCGGTCACGATCTCGGCCTGATAGGCGGTCGCGAACCGCTCCAGCGCGGCGATCAGCGGTTCGCTCTCGGCGATCAGCCGCAGGCTGGAGGCGAGCTGCATCACGTCCCACTGGATCGCCTCGGGCTGGCGGCCAAAGGCGTAGAGGCCCATCTGGTCGAAATAGGCGGCGGTGAAGCCCGCGTCCCAGCTCGGCGCGAACCGCCACGGGCCATAGTCGAAGCTCTCGCCGGTCACGTTGATATTGTCGGAATTGAGCACGCCGTGTACGAACCCGGCGGCCATGTAGCGCGCGGCCAGCCTGGCGGTGCGCTCCGCCACCAGGGTCAGCAGTCGGACGGGATCGTCCGATTCCTCGCCATAGAAGTGGCGCAGGACGTAAGCGACGAGCCGCCGCATGCCCGCTTCGTCACGCTCAAAGGCGAGCCGCTGGAAGCTGCCGATGCGGACATGGCCGTGGCTCATCCGCACCATGACGGCCGAGCGGGTGGGGGAGGGTTCGTCGCCCCGGTGCAGCGCCTCGCCCGTCTCGATCAGCGACAGCGTGCGCGAGGTGGGGACGTTCAGCGCCTCCAGCATCTCGGTCGCCAGGATTTCGCGGACCCCGCCCTTCAACGTCAGGCGGCCGTCGCCGGAGCGGCTGTACGGCGTCTGCCCCGACCCCTTGGTGCCGAGTTCCAGCAACCGGCCATCGCGGGCCGTCATCTGTGCGAAGGTGAACCCGCGCCCGTCGCCGAGATCGCTGTTGTAATGGCGAAACTGATGCCCGTGATAGCGCAGCGCCATCGGCCCGGGCAGCGTGTCGGGCAGAGGGGCGAACCGGCCGAAATGCTGCGCCCATTCGTCATCGGTCAGCGTCTCCACGCCGATTTCGGCGCCGGCGCGGTCGTTGCGATAGCGGATGATGGTCTGCGGAAAGTCCGCCGCCTCCACCGGATCGGCGAGAAAATCGGCCACCTCGGTCAGGGCGGTGGACGGGCGATAGGCTTGCGGGGATACGGGCATACAGCGATATGGAGGCGGCACCGGAGGACCTTCAAGCATGATCCCTCATGAGAATCGATATTGGTGGTCGAAAGACGGCCTGCGGCTCCATGCGCGCGACTATGAGGGGGACGACGCGCTGCCCCCGGTCATCTGTCTGCCGGGCCTGACCCGCAACGCGCGCGATTTCGAGGGGCTGGCCGAGGCTCTGGCGGGCCGCGCGCGGGTGATCGCGGTCAGTTTCCGCGGGCGGGGCGAAAGCGCCTATGCCAAGGACCCGATGAGCTATGTGCCGCTCACCTATGTCCAGGATGTCGAGGCGATGCTGGACGAACTGGGCATTACCCGCTTCGTCGCGGTCGGCACCTCGCTGGGCGGGATCGTGACGATGATCCTGGCGGCCACCGCGCGCGGGCGGCTGGCTGGGGCGGTGCTGAACGATATCGGGCCGGAGATCGAGGCGGCGGGCCTGGCGCGCATTCGCGGCTATGTCGGCAAGGGACAGAGCTTTCCGACCTGGCTGCACGCCGCGCGCTGCGTCCAGGAGAATAACGAGGACGTCTATCCCAACTGGGGCGTCGAAGACTGGCTGGCCATGGCCAAGCGCACGCACCGGCTGACGAGCGCGGGACGGATCGTGCTCGATTATGACCTGAAGATCGCCGAGCCGTTCCGGGTGCCCAACACCGAAGGCGGGCCCGATATGTGGGCGGCGCTGGACGCGCTGAACGGCGTGCCGACCCTGGTGGTGCGCGGCGAGCGGTCGGACATCCTGAGCGCGAACGTCGCGGAGCGGATGGTCGAGCGACTGTCGCCGTCCGAACTGGTGACGGTGCCGGGTGTCGGCCACACGCCGCTGCTGACCGAGCCCGAGGCGCTGGCCGGGATCGGTCGCTTGCTCGACAAGGTGGCAGCGTAGGCCGATTCTCTTCCTCCCCTGCAAGGGGAGGTGTCGCGCGAAGCGTGACGGAGGGGTGTCCCCGATGGTGATTTCGGTCCGACCTCGCAAACCGTGACACCCCTCCGTCAGGCCTTCGGCCTGCCACCTCCCCTTACAGGGGAGGAAATTGGCGCTGGCGGTTTTCAACGCCGCCGCCCCCCGCTAATCCCGCAGGCATGGCCCGTCCGCTGAACATCCTGCATCTCCACTCCTCCTTCTCGCTGGGCGGCAAGGAGGCGCGTGCGGTCGCGCTCATGAACGCCTTTAGCGATGCGGCGAAGCACACCATCGTTTCGGCCATGCCCGACGAGCTGGGCGCGCGCGATTCCATCGCCAAGGGCATACGCTACGAGATCGCGCAGGATGCGCCGCCCTTGACCGGCAAGCCCTCGGTCAAGCGGTATGAGGCGATCGCCGCCTATATGCGCCGGTTCGACCTGGTGCTGACCTATAATTGGGGCGCGATCGACGGGGTGATGGCGCGGCGCGTCTATCCCAAGGGCGCGCCGCCGCTGGTCCATCACGAAGACGGGTTCAACGCCGACGAGGCGCGCGGCCTGAAGATCGAGCGCAACATCTATCGCCGCATTGCCCTGTCGGCGGCGGATGCGCTGGCGGTGCCGAGCCATATCCTGGAGGGCATTGCGCGCCAGACCTGGAAGCAACCGGCCGAGCGGGTCCACCGCATCCCCAACGGCATCGCGACCGAGCTTTACGCCCGCGATCCCGACCCCAAGGGCATTCCCGGCTTCGTCCGCCAGCCCAAGGAGATCGTCGTCGGCGTGCTGGCGGGTCTGCGCCCGGTCAAGAACCTGCCGATGCTCGTCCGCGCGATGGGCGGCATCCCCAACCGCTTCCGCCTGGTGATCGTCGGCGAGGGGCCCGAGCGCGCGAATATCCAGCAGGCCGCCGCCGCGATGGGCATCGCCGACCGGCTGGTCATGCCCGGCTTCCTGGAGCGCCCGTACAATTACATCCGCCATTTCGACATCGTCGCGCTGTCGTCCCTGTCGGAACAGGCGCCGATCTCGGTGCTGGAAGGGATGGCGGCGGGCCTGCCCATCGCCTCGCTGCCGGTCGGCGACGTGCCGCTGATGGTGTCGGAGCCCAATCGCCAGTTCATCGCCGACGCCCCCAACGAGGTCCGCCTGCGCGACGTGATCCAGGCGCTGATCTCGCATCCCGAGCTTCGCGCCGAAGCGGGCGCGGCCAACCAGGCGCGGGTACGGGCCGAGTTCGACCAGGCGCAGATGATCGCGCGCTACAAGGCGCTGTACGAGCAGGTCCTGGGGCGGCCCGGCGCGCTGGGCTGACCGTCTACACCGGGGCGTGCCGTTAATTCCCCTCGCTAACCCATGCCAACACGCTATATGACACCCTTTCGGACCAGTAAGGTGAAGACGTGTTCAAAGGCTTGAGCCCCATCCTGTACAACGGCCGCGAGGTTTGGCCGCTGATCGAAGGTGGGAAGGGCGTCGCTGCGACCAACCACGCATCTGCAGGCGCCTGGGCGGCGGCGGGCGGCGTCGGCACCGTGTCGGCCGTGAATGCCGACAGCTATGACGCCGAGGGCAAGATCATTCCCCAGATCTACCGCGCGCTGACCCGGCGCGAGCGGCACGAAGAACTGATCGAATATGCCATCGAGGGCGCGGTCCAGCAGGTGAAGCGCGCCTGGGACATTGCCGGTGGCAAGGGCGCGATCAACATCAACGTGCTGTGGGAAATGGGCGGCGCGCAGCGGGTGCTGGAAGGCGTGCTGGCGCGCACCAAGGGTCTGGTGGCGGGCGTCACCTGTGGCGCTGGCATGCCCTATAAGCTGTCCGAGATCGCGGCGCATCACCAGGTCAGCTATCTGCCGATCGTCTCCTCGGGCCGCGCCTTCCGCGCGCTGTGGAAGCGTGCCTATTCCAAGGCGGCGGAATGGCTGTCGGCGGTGGTCTATGAGGACCCCTGGCTCGCCGGTGGCCATAACGGCCTGTCCAACGCCGAAGACCCCTTGCAGCCCCAGGACCCGTATCCGCGCGTGAAGGCGCTGCGCGACACGATGCGCGAGGGCGGGATTTCCGACGATGTGCCGATCGTGATGGCGGGCGGCGTCTGGTACTTGCGCGACTGGAACGACTGGATCGACAATCCCGAGCTGGGCAAGATCGCGTTCCAGTTCGGCACGCGTCCGCTGCTGACCCAGGAAAGCCCGATCCCCGAGGAGTGGAAGCAGCGGCTGATGACGATCGAGCAGGGCGATGTCCTGCTCCACCGCTTCTCGCCCACCGGTTTCTATTCCAGTGCGGTGCGCAATCCCTTCCTGCGCAATTTGGAGGCGCGTTCGGAGCGCCAGATCGCCTTCTCGACTCAGGAAGCGGGCGACCATGTCTTCCAGCTCGACGTGGGCGTGAAGGGTAAGAATTTCTGGGTGACCAAGGGCGACCTGCTGCGCGCCCGCGAGTGGTTCGGCGCGGGCTTCACCATGGCGTTGAAGACGCCCGACAACACGCTGGTCTTCGTGACGCCGGAAGAAGCCAAGGAAATCCGCAAGGACCAGGCCGACTGCATGGGCTGCCTGTCGCAGTGCCTGTTCTCGAGCTGGGCGGACAGCGAAACCAACTCCACCGGCCGTCTGGCCGACCCGCGCAGCTTCTGCATCCAGAAGACGCTGCAGGAAATCGCGCATGGCGGCGATGTCGAGCAGAACCTGATGTTCGCGGGTCATGCCGCCTACAATTTCAAGCGCGATCCCTTCTACTCGAACGGGTTCGTGCCGACGGTCAAGCAACTGGTCGACCGTATCCTGACCGGCGACTGATTGCCGCGAAGCGCTATGAAAAAGGGGGGCTTTCCTGAACCGGAAAGCCCCCCTTTTTGTATCAGTCGGCGACGGTGCCGACGACCGCCCCGGCGGTGCCACCGACCGCTGCGCCCTTCTGCACGCTGCCTCCGGTCGCGGCGGCGACACCCGCTCCGCCAGCGCCACCGATCGCGGCGCCCTTCAATGTCGAACAGGCCGACATCGACAGCGCGGTTGCAGTGAGGGTGAAGGCAATGGCCAGCTTTTTCATGAGGGTAGCTCCTGTTGGGATTACAGGAGGGGGAATGCCGCCCGCCCCATGCGGTTCCGGGTCGCAACATTTTGAAACGGATCGGGAAACGCCGTGATAGGGCGATAGGACGCTGGGCCGGAAGTGCGGGCCGCCTTTGACGATCCGAATTGAAGTAATATGATAATCCCGATACCTGTCTTGCTTGACTAATACAGTTCCTCATATATTCGGGAACTGTGCCTGGAATGACGGCAGGGAGGGTAAGCGCATGACGAGCACGTCACGCAGAATGGGGTCGGGCGACACCTATGTCCGGCGGGCGGTCTCTACCGTCGGGCTGGCATTGGTCGTCGTTACAGCCCCCCTCGCTGCCAAGGCTCAGGCGGTGCCCGCATCCGTTGCTGCGGATCGGGCGCTGGACGCGGCGCTGAATGCCTATCTCGACGCCGCGACCCGGAACGAGCAATTTTCCGGCACCGTGCTTCTCGCGCGGGACGGCAAGCCGGTCTTCTTGCGCAGCTATGGCATGGCAAATTATGAGCTGAGCGTCCCGAACGGCCCCGACACGGTGTTCCGCCTCGCTTCGATCACCAAGCAGTTTACCGCGCTCGCCATCATGCAGCTTCAAGAGCAGAACAAGCTCCACGTCGACGATCCGATCTGCCGTTATCTGGTCGACTGTCCGGCCGCATGGCGGCCGATCACCATTCGCCAGTTGCTCAACCACATGTCGGGCATTCCCAACTTCTCCAGCCTGCCCGAATGGGACGAGGTGCTGTCCCGGCGCGACTACACACCGACCGAGCTTGTCACGCTGTTCCGCAACCTGCCCCTGAAATTCACGCCCGGTGAAAAGTACGACTATTCCAATTCGGGCTATCATCTCCTCGGACTAATCATCGAGCGGATCTCGGGGATGGCTTGGGGCGCCTATGTCAAGCAGCACATATTGATACCAGCTGGGATGACGCACAGCGGGGACGATAATAGTCGCGCCATCGTTCCACACCGCGCGTCGGGCTATTATTCGCTTGGCACCACCTTTATCAACGCGCCGATCATCAGCCATACGGTCGGCTATGCTGCGGGTGGGCTCCACTCGACCGTGGGGGACTTGCTGCTCTGGGAGCGAGCATTGGCGCCCGGCAAATTGGTCAGCCAAGCGTCCCTTGATGCGATGTTCACGCCAGCGAAGAACAATTACGGCTTTGGCTGGCGGATTGGGGAGCGGTTCGGCCGCCGCGAGATGGACCATTCCGGAAGCGACAACGGCTTCTCGACCTACATCATCCGATTCCCCGCCGATCGGCTGACCGCGATTGTGCTGAGCAACAGCGATCGTGCCTCTGCGAGTAAGGTCGGGAATGCGATGGCCGCCATTGCCTTCGGTCAGCCGACACCGCTGCCCGTCGCGCAGCTTCGAGAAATTCTCTGGGACCGGATCGATCGTGGCGGCGTCACCGGCGCCATCGCGCTGTATCGGGAACTGAAACAGTCGGATGCCAAGCTCGACTTCAGCGACGATGCGCTCGTGGGGCTGGGCTATGATCTTTATGAAGCCCAGCGCTATGCCGACGCCAAGGCGATTTTCCGCTTCAACCTGACGATCTACCCCAAATCCGCTTATAGCCATGACGGCTTGGCGGACATCGCCGTCGCCGAGGGGGATCGCGAACAGGCGATCAGTCTGTTTCGCCAGTCGCTGGCGCTCGATCCGACCAATGTCTATGCCAGCGATGCGTTGAAGCGGCTGCAAGCCTCGCCCCGCTAGCGGCCCAGCCCTAAAGCCACCCGTCCAACACCTGATCCGGCGGACGGTGGCCGTCGGCCCAGCTGCGGATATTGGCGATGACCTTTTCGCCCGAGGCGACCCGCCCCTCCAGCGTGGCCGAGCCCATATGCGGGGTCAGCACGACATTGGGCAGCGCCAGCAGGCGCGGGTCGATCTCCGGCTCGTGCCGCCAGACGTCGAGGCCCGCACCAGCCAGTTGGCCCGCCTCCAGCGCGTCGACCAGCGCGTCCTCGTCGACGATGCCGCCCCGGCTGGCGTTGATGAGGTAGACATGGGGGCGCATCAGGGCGATGCGGCGGCGGTCGATCAGGTCGTGGCTGTCGGCGTTCAGCGGCGTATGGATCGAAACAATATCGACCGCCCCCAGCATCGCGTCGAGATCGGGATGCCAGGTCGCGCCCAGCTCCGCCTCGATGCTGGCGGGAAGGCGGCGGCGGTTATGGTAATGGATCGACAGGCCGAAGGCGCGTGCGCGCCGCGCGACGGCCTGGCCGATCCGGCCCATGCCGACTACGCCCAACGCCTTGCCGCCGATCCGGTGGCCGAGCATTCCGCCGGGGCTCCATCCCTTACAGCCGCCCGAGCGGACCAGTTTCTCGCCCTCGGGCAGGCGGCGCGGCACCGACAGGATCAGCGCCATGGTCATGTCGGCGGTGTCCTCGGTCAGGACGCCGGGGGTATTGGTGACGATGATGCCCCGCGCGCGGGCCGCCTTCAGGTCGATATGGTTCACGCCCGCGCCGAAATTGGCGATCAGCTTCAGCCGAGGCCCGGCACTGGCGATCAGATCGGCGTCGATCGCGTCGGTCACGGTCGGGACCAGCACGTCGCAATCGGCCATGGCGGCGGCCAGTTCGTCGCGGTGCATCTTTTCGTCCGAGCGGTTCAGCTGCGTATCGAACAGCGCGGCCATCCGCTCCATGATCGGATCGGGCAGCTCGCGGGTGACGACCACCCTGGGGTTCAGGCAGCGGCGTGGATCGGTCATGGGCACGGATTGGGCCAAGCCTGCCGGTCCGTCAACCGGGCACGCGCCGCGCGCCCTTGCGAACATGGTTGAAGCGGCGGCCCGGCTCGGCGTAGAGGCGGGGCTGGGCGGGCAGGTAAAGGATAGACGATGCGCAGGTCGATGGCCGGGCTGGCACTGATCGCGATGACGCTGTCGATGGATCTGGCGACGGGGCTGACCGCGCCGGCCGCCATCGCCGCGTCCGAAAAGCGCGCCATGCCCTATTATGGTTCGATCGGGGCGACGCTGGCCCGGATGCGCACCGGCCCGGCGCGCGCCTATCCCGCCAGCTGGACCTATCGCCGCCAGGACCTGCCGGTAAAGGTAGTCGCCGCGTTCAAGGAATGGCGAAAGGTGCAGGACCCCGATGGGACCGAGGGCTGGATGCTCGCCGTCCTGCTGCGCAACACCCGCACCGCGATCGTGCGCAGTTCCGACCCGCTGCCGATGCGCGCCGCCCCGGACGAGGGCGCCAAGACGCTATGGCGCGCCGCACCGGGCGTGGTCGGGCGGATCAGCGAGTGCAACGGGGCCTGGTGCCGGTTCGATGTGAAGGGGCAGGCGGGCTTCGTGCCGGTCGGTTCGATCTGGGGTGTCGATCCGGGGGAAGTGCTGCCGTAGGGCTGCTTGTTGGGGGGAGTGGCGATCAAAGAGGTTGGTCTCGGTGAGACACCTTGCCCTCCCCCGGCCCCTCCCGCCTGCGGGAGGGGAGAAGAAGGGGGGGCTGATTAGATCCACAACCATGGATGTGATCCCATGGCTCGCCCCAAGCACGCCCCTCCCGCAGGCGGGAGGGGATGGGGGAGGGCCGCGATGGCCTCGATGAAACTCCAGACCCTTGCCGGGCTGCGACAGCGAAGCAGAAGCTTATAGCAACTCCACCGCCATCGCGGTGGCTTCGCCGCCGCCGATGCAGAGCGAGGCGACGCCGCGCTTGGCTCCTTTGGTCTCCAACGCCGACAACAGGGTCGCGAGTACCCGTGCGCCGCTCGCGCCGATCGGATGGCCCAGTGCGCAGGCACCGCCATGGACGTTCAGCCGGTCGTGCGACAGGTCCATGTCCCGCATCGCGATCATCGCGACGGCCGCGAACGCCTCGTTGACCTCATAGAGATCTGCGTCACCGGTCGACCAGCCCGCGCGCTCCAGCGCCTTGCGCATCGCGAAGACCGGCGCGGTGGTGAAACGGGCAGGCGCATGGGCATGGCCAGCCTGCGCCACGACCCGCGCGATGGGGGTGAGGCCCAGCCGCTCGGCGACGCTGGCCCGCGTCATGACCAGCGCCGCCGCCCCGTCCGAAATGGAGGAGGCATTGGCTGCGGTGATCGTGCCGTCCTTGGCAAAGGCGGGCTTCAGCGTCGGGATCTTGGCCGGATCGCCCTTGGCGGGTTGCTCGTCGAGGCTGATCTGCTCCTCGCCCTTACGCGTCTTGATGGTGACCGGCACGATCTCGCGGTCGAACGCGCCGGAGGCCTGCGCCGCCTTGGCGCGTTCCAGCGAGGCGATGGCGAAATCGTCCTGCGCGGCGCGCGTGAACTGATAGTCCTGCGCCGCTTCCTCGGCGAAATGGCCCATCAGCCGCCCGCGCTCATAGGCGTCCTCCAGCCCGTCGAGGAACATATGGTCATAGAGCGTGTCATGGCCGATCCGCGCCCCGCCGCGATGCTTGTGGCTGAGATAGGGGGCGTTGGTCATGCTCTCCATGCCGCCCGCGACGATCAGGTCGGCCGATCCTGCCGCCAGCGCCTCGGCCGCCATGATCGCGGCCTGCATGCCCGATCCGCACATCTTGTTGACCGTCGTCGCCTCGACCTGTTCGCCCAGACCCGCGAAGATCGCCGCCTGGCGCGCCGGGGCCTGGCCGAGCCCGGCGGGCAGGACGCAGCCCATATGGATACGCTCGATGGCGGAAGGATCGACGCCCGCCCGCTCAACCGCGCCCTTTACGGCGGCGGCGCCCAGCTGGGTCGCGGACAGGCCGGACAGGCTGCCCTGGAACGATCCCATGGGGGTGCGGGCATAGGACAGGATGACGATGGGGTCCGTCATGGGGACATGCTCTCCAAATAGGTATGTTTTGATGTCGTTGTTGGCCGGGCCTGTACGCCTTTTGCTCGGGCGGCGCAAAGGGGCTAGGGCGGTGGTCATGGCGTTTGGGGCTGCATCGGCGGTGTGGGCCGTGTTCTATGGATTGGCGGGTGCGATCGTCGGATCGTTCGTCGCCGCGCTGGTGCTGCGCTGGCTGGAGGATCGCTCGGTCATGGCGGGGCGGTCGGCCTGCGATCATTGCGGGGTTACGCTGCGGCCCTGGGAGCTGGTGCCGGTCCTGAGCTTCGTCGCCCTGCGCGGCCGCTGCGCGCGGTGCCGCGAGCCGATCGATCCGGTGCATTGGCGGATAGAGGCACTGTCGGCGTTGATCGGCGCATCGGCGGGTTGGGTTGCGGGGCCCGATGGCTGGATGGGGGCGCTGTTCGGCTGGTCGCTGCTGGCGCTGGGGGCGCTGGATGCCCTGGCCTTCTGGCTGCCGGATCGGCTGACCCTGTGGCTGGCGATGACGGGCGTCCTGACCGGTTTGCTTGGCCAGACGCCGCCGCTGGGCGATCGGCTGGTCGGCGGGGTGATCGGTTTCGGTGGGCTCTGGGCCATTGGTGCGGGCTACCGGTGGTGGCGCGGACGCGAAGGGCTGGGCGGTGGCGACCCAAAGCTGTTGGGCGCGATCGGCTTGTGGCTTGGCTGGCGGATGATTCCGGGGGTGCTGCTGGTCGCCTGCATCATCGGGCTGAGTTTCGTCGGGATGCGACTTGTCATGGGACGCGGGGCGCGGGGGCAGGACATGGTGCCGCTAGGCCTGCTGCTGGCACTGGCGGCTTACCCGGCCTGGGTGATGATGATAGGAATGGCCCCATGATGCTCTTGACGATCGTCGCCCTGGCGCAAGCCGCCGCCGCGCCCGTTCTGGGCACGCTGCCCAAACAGTCCCTCCCGGACAGGGGCTGTGCCGCCTATCTGTGGACGGTGCAGGACCAGCGTTTCGTCGCCATGGTCGAGCCGGGGCGGCTGCGGGTGATGCTGGACGGCAAGCAGGCCGATCTGCCCGCCGCCGAGGCCGGGGGCACGGGCGCGCTGGGGCTGGCGAGCACCACCCGCTATGCCGGGCAGGGCGTCACCGCCACGCTCGACATGACGATCACCCAGCGCGAAACGCTGCAGGACGGGGCCATCGTGTCGGATGCGACGATCCGCCTAGCGCGCGGAAATCAGGACGAAATCGTCGTGCCGGTCGGCGGCATGGTGGGGTGCGCACCGGCGACCCGTTGATCCGCGGAGGGAACTTCGCGGGGCCTCCCCGCGTTGGCCGAACGTTGGGGGATCGTTCCGAATAACGGAAGAGCCCTGTCGGAAAGGGGCTTTTTACGGCGTGGCGGAACGAAACGGCAGACATACCTGGCTCGCGTTCGCGCTGATTGCTCCCTCCCTGTTCTCGTCGCCCGTCTCGGCGCAATTGTCCAAGCCGGCCACTGCGCCCGCCCAAGGGCCGAGCGTGCCGCAGGATCAGCGTGATGGCAGCGGCGACCCGCAGGCGAATGCACCCATCGTCCCCGATGCGCAGTTCGACGCCGCGCTCCCCCCGCTGAGCGGCGATATCAACGCACCGCTGGAATCCATGGCGACCATGGAAAAGAACCAGCCCGCCGCCCAAGCGATTCCGACGCCGCAGACCGCGCCGCCCTTGCCCAGCGCGCAGACCGCCCAGCCGCTGGCGACCGGCGACACCATCGGCCCGATCGCGCCCGAGGACCCGCAACTGGCCCAGCCGCTGACCCCGCTGGCCAGTTTCGACACGACCCCGCTGGAAACCGCCGCCGATCCCAAGGGCACCCGCGCGCCCGAAATCCGCTATGACATGGAGGTGCGGGGCCTGGCCGAGCTGAAGCTGGACGACGAGTTCAAGGGCCTGTCGTCTCTGCGCGAAGGCAAGGGCAAGGCGGCTAATGCGACCCAGGTCTCCGCCCGCGCGCGGGAAGACGAGCAGCTGGCGATCCGGCTGATGAAGTCGCTCGGTTATTACGACGCCACCGCCGTCTCGACGCTCCAGCGCGAAGGGGCGGGCGAGGGCGAGAATGGCCGGTTGAAGGTCGTGCTGACCGCGACGCCGGGGCGGCTCTATCGCCTGTCCTCGGTGACGGTGAAGGCCGATCCGACCACGCCGCCCGATCTGGTCCGCTCCAACCTGCCGCTCAAGGTCGGCGATCCGATCGAGGCGGCGCGCATCCAGGGTGCCGAGGCGAATGTCAGCCTGGTCCTGCCCCAGCGCGGCTATCCCTTCGTCAAGGTCGGCGACCGCGACATATTGCTGGAGGATCAGGGGCCCGAGCCGGTGGGTGCCTATACCCTGCCAGTCGATACCGGCCCTCGCTCGGCGTTCGGCAAGCTGACCACCACCGGCGATGCGGTGTTCGACCTCGATCACCTGAACGTCTTCCCGCGTTTCGAGCAAGGGCAGCTGTACGACTCGCGCCTGACCGACGACCTGCGCAACGCGCTGGTCGCGACGGGCCTGTTCAACGGCATCGCGGTCGAACCCAAACGCACCGGGCGGATGAACTCCGACGGTACCGAGGCGATCGATCTTCAGGTGACGCAGACCAAGGGGCCCGCGCGCACCCTGTCGGGCGAGGGCGGTTATTCGACCGGCCAGGGCGTGCGCCTGCAGGGCAGCTTCACCAACCGCAACGCCTTCAAGCCCGAGGGCGCCCTCATCGCCTCGGTCATTGCGGGTACGCAGGAACAGGGGCTCAGCGGCACCTTCCGCCGCTCGAACGCCGGGCGGCGCGACCGGACGTTCCAGGTCATCGCCTCGGCCAGCCATCAGAATTACGACGCGTTCGATGCGTTCATCGGCACGGTGGCCTTCCGCTGGAGCTATGACTCGACGCCGATTTGGCAGAAGAAATTCACTTATGCGTTCGGCGGCGAGCTGACCGGCACCAATGAAAGCGTCTATGATTTCGCGCGGGGCGAGCGGGTGCGCGGCACCTATGGCATCGCCGCCATTCCGGGGCAGGTGGTGTTCGACCAGTCGAACGATCTGCTCAACCCGACGCGCGGCTATCGCCTGAAACTGAACCTCAGCCCGGAAACCTCGGTGCGCGGCGCGGTGCGGCCCTATGCGCGGACGATGGTGGAGGGGACCTTCTATTACCCCTTCAACGACAGCCTGGTGATTGCAGGCCGGGCGCGGGCGGGCGCAATCTTCGGGATCGAGCGGGACGATCTGGCTCCGTCGCGGCGTTATTATGGCGGCGGCGGCGGCTCTGTGCGCGGCTATGGCTTCCAGCGGCTGGGGCCGCTCGATCCGCAGGGCAATCCGGTGGGCGGACGCAGCCTGAACGAGTTCGCGTTGGAGGCGCGCTATCGCTTCGGCAATTTCGGCATCGTGCCCTTCATCGATGCGGGCAATAGCTATGAAAGCACGCTGCCGACGGGCAAGGACCTGCGCTTCGGCGCGGGTATCGGCGGGCGTTTCTACACCAATTTCGGGCCGCTGCGCGTCGATATCGCGACGCCGCTGAACCCGCGACCGGGTGACGGCAAGGTCGCCCTGTACATCTCGATCGGGCAGGCCTTCTGATGGCGGACGAACAGACCATGGCGCCCGAGCCCGTCACCGAAACCGTCATCGTGCGGCGTCCCTTGTGGCAGCGTATTCTGAAATGGATCGGTTTCACGATCCTGGGCCTGATCCTGCTGGTCGGGGCGGTACTGCTGGGCATCAACACCGATCCGGGGCGCCGTTTCGTCGCGGATCAGCTGGGCGGCTATACCACCGCCTCGGGGCTGAACATCAAGGTCGGGCGGATCGAGGGTTCGCTCTATGGCCGGATGCGGCTGATGGACCTGCGGGTCAGCGATCCCAAGGGCGTGTTCCTGTCGAGCCCGCGTCTGGATGTCGATTGGCGTCCTTTTGCCTATACCAAGAATCATATCGACGTCCGCTCGCTTAATGCCGATCTGGTGACGCTGGCGCGGCGGCCGGAACTGAAGCCGACGCCCAGCGACCCCAATGCGCCGCTGCTGCCCGATCTCGACATCGACGTGAACCGGCTGACGCTGAAGCGCTTTGTCATCGGCGCACCCGTGACGGGACAGCGCCATGTGCTGGCGATCGATGGCAAGGTGCATATCGCCGACCGTCGCGCGCAGGTGACGGCCAGCGCGGACGCACTGCGCGGGCCCGGTATCGCAGGCGGCGACCGACTGCGTCTGGTCCTCGACGCGGTGCCCGATGCCGACCGGCTGGCGGTGGACGTGAAGCTGACCGCACCGACCGGCGGCGTGGTCGCGACCATGGCCGGGCTGAAGGCGCCGCTGACCCTGTCGGTCGATGGGCGTGGCGGCTGGAAGGCCTGGACCGGCCGTGCCATCGCCACGCTGGGCGGCGGGGAGCTGGCGAACCTTACCGGCACGGCGCGCGACGGGCATATCGAACTGCGCGGTGTGACCCGGCCCGGCCTGTATCTGGAAGGACCGGTCGAGCGGCTGACTGCGCCCGCGCTCCAGGTGGCGATCGACACGACGCTGAACCAGCGGCGCGCGGATACGCGGATGAAGCTGCGCTCCTCGGCGCTGATGGTCGATGCGGGTGGCCTGATCGATATGGCGAACAGCCGGTTCGGCAATTTCGCGGTCGATGCGAAGTTGCTGACCCCCGGTGCCATAGCGCCGAACCTGCGCGGCCGCGATGTGCTGGCGCGCGCGGTGCTCGACGGGGCGTTCGCGACGCCGACCGTGGATTACAAGATCCGCGCCGCCACGCTCGGTTTCGGCGAAACCACGGTCGAGAACCTCTATGCCGAGGGTCTGGCCAAGGTGAATGCCGACCGCATCCTGGTGCCGGTCAAGGCACGGGCGAAGCGGATCGCCGGGCTGAATGCCGCTGTCGGCGGGCTGACCAACAATGTCGCGATCCAGGGCGATTTCGCGATCGCCATGCCCAATATCCTGTCGGACAATCTGCGCATTCGTTCGGACAATATCGATGCGACCGCCGTCGTCGTCGCGAACCTGAAGACCGGGCGCTACACCGGCGCGCTGAAGGGCCGGGTGAACAATTACCGGGTCGAGAGCATCGGCATCATCAACCTGACCACCGACGCCAATCTGGTCGCGACGCCGACCGGTTTCGGCATGAAGGGTCGGGTGGTCGCGCGGACGCAGCAGATATTCAATGAAGGCGCGCGCAATTTCCTGGGCGGCAATGCGATCGTCCGCGCCGATGTCGAGTACAGCCCGGAAGGCATCGTGACCTTCGGCGGCCTGCGCCTGACCGCGCCGCAATTCCGCGTGACGCGCGGCAGCGGACGCTACAACCCCGCCAATGGTGCGCTGGCGGTCGAGGCGGATGCCTATTCCAACCAGTACGGCCCGATCACCGCGCGGGTGACCGGGTCACAGACCAATCCGGTCGTCGTGCTGCGCGCCAGCAAGCCCGGCGTCGACGTGGGCCTGACCAATCTTCAGGCCCGGATCGTCGGCCGCAACGGCGCCTATGCCGTCAATGCGAGCGGCGGCACCAACTACGGCCCCTTCACCGCCGATGTGCTGGTCAGCACCGGGCGGCAGCTGGCGGTCGATGTGCGCAGCCTGGTCTTTGCCGGGATCAACGCGACTGGCCGTGTCGTGCAGACGGCGGCGGGGCCATTTGCGGGCGCGCTGCAATTTGCGGGGCAGGGGATCAACGGCCGCGTCCAGTTGGCGGATCAGGCGGGCAACCAGCGCGCCGATATCGCCGCGCGGGCCTATAATGCGCGCGTGCCCGGCGCGGTAGACTTCACCATCGGTCGCGCCATCGTCAACGCCAGCCTCGTCATGGTCCCGGGCGCGCCGCAGATCGTCGCCGACGCGCAGCTGGCCGACACGCGTTATGGCGAGGTGGTCATCCAGTCCTCGCGCGCCAAGCTGAACTATACGGGCGGGCGCGGCACGGCGCAGGCGGTGCTGACCGGATCGTCGAGCATCCCGTTCAACGTCGCGCTGAATGCGCAACTGGCGCCGAACCAGTATCTGGTTGCGGCCAAAGGACAGGCCAACGGCATCAACTTCCGCACCGCCAACCCGGCGCGCATCCAGAGCGTAAAGGGCGAGTGGCAGCTGTCGCCGACCCGGATCGACTTCGGGCGCGGGTCGGTGCTGATGGCGGGCAGCTATGGCAACGGGCTGAAGGTGCAGACGCGGCTCGACAAGCTGCAACTGTCGATCCTGGATGCCTTCGTCCCCAATTTGGGCATTTCGGGTCAGGCGAGCGGTGCGCTCGACTTTACGCAGGCGCGTGATGCCAGCTTCCCGACGGCCGAGGCGCGGCTGACCATCGCCAATTTCCGGCGCACCGGCCTGGCGGCGGTGTCGGAGACGGTGGACATTGTCTTTGCCGGGCGGCTCGTTTCCGACGGGGGCGAGGCTCGCGCGCTGATCCGGCGCGGGCAGATGGTCGTCGGCCGGATGGTCGCCAATCTCCGCCCGCTGCCGCCGGGCAATGGCGGCTGGGTCAACCGGCTGATGCAGGCCCCGCTGTCGGGAGGCCTTCGCTATAACGGTCCGTCGGCGGTGCTGTTCTCCTTCGCGGCGCTTCCCAACCAGCAGTTGAGCGGCCCGATCGCGGTCGCCGCCGATTTCGGCGGGCGAGTGTCCGCGCCACAGCTGATCGGCCTGATGCGCGCCGACAACCTGACCTATGACAACGAGACCTATGGCACCCGGCTGACCAACATGAAGCTGGCGGGACGTTTCAACAACGACCGGCTGGAGATCACGCGGCTTCAGGCCAAGGCGGGGGACGGCACCGTGCAGGCCCAGGGCACGATCGGGCTGGCAGCGGACAGCGGCTATCCGATCGACATCCGCGCGCAGCTGAACAATGCGCGCCTGGCCGACAGCGATGCGCTGGCCGCGACGACCAGCGGCACGATCCGCCTGACCCATAACCGGGACGGCGGGCTGATCCAGGGCGACCTGACCGTGCCCAACGCCCGCTACCAGATCATCCGCCAGGGCCAGGCCGAAGTGCCCGAACTGACCGGGGTTCGCCGTCGCAGCGAGATTCGTGTGGCGCGTCCGACCGACCGACCCGCGCCCGCCGCACCGCCGGGACTGTTCCGCCTCGACCTGCGGGTGCGCGCCAACAACCAGCTCTTCGTCTCGGGCATGGGGCTGGAGTCGGAATGGGAGATGGACCTGCGGGTGGGCGGCACCAGCGCGGCACCGACGATCAATGGCGGGCTCGACCTGGTGCGCGGCACCTACAGCTTTGCGGGCAAGCGGTTCGAGGTGAATCGCGGCACCATCCGCTTCCGCGGCGGGGCGCTGACCGACCCGGACATCAATATCCAGGCGACGACCACGACCGACGGCATCACCGCCGTCATCAACGTCACCGGCACTGGCCAGCGTCCGCAGATCAGCTTCACCTCGACGCCGACCCTGCCGCAGGACGAGGTGCTCAGCCGGTTGCTGTTCGGCACCAACCCCGAAAACCTGTCCGCGACCGAGGCGATCCAGCTGGCCGCCGCGCTCAACTCGCTGCGCGGATCGGGCGGGGGCGGGCTGAACCCGCTGGGTAAGCTGCGCTCGGCGACGGGCATCGACCGGCTGCGCGTGCTGGGGGCGGACGACGCGACCGGCCGGGGCACCAGCCTGGCGGCGGGCAAGTACATCACCGACAATATCTATGTGGAGATCGTCACCGACGCGCGCGGCTTCACCGCCACCCAGTTGCAGATCGCGCTGACCCGCACGCTCAGCCTGTTGACGCAGACGGGTTCGTTCGGCGGATCGGCGGCGAGCCTGCGCTACTCGCGGGATTTCTGACGCTTTGTCCAAATGAACATTCAGATAAGCCCCTCTTCCCTCGGCCCTCTTTGAGGGGAGAGGGTTGCGCAGTCTTGGTCTTTGCGAAAGCAAAGGCTTAGTCGGAGCTGGGTGAGGGGTGCTGCGCTCGCGGAGCGAGCGCGCGAGCCTTTGGCTCGCTCAACCCCTCACCCAAGCTGCGCTAGCCAGCAGGCTGGCAAGCTTCGCTAACCCTCTCCCCTATCCAGGGGAGAGGGAAATAGTGGCGGTATAAATGTCGACTGGCCTTCAGGGCGGAGGCATCCACCAGGGCTTTCACCAAACCGTAACATCCGGCAGGATGGCGGCATGACCCCGGACCAGCTCGCCGCCCAAACCACCGCCATCCTGGCCGACCTGATCGCGATCGACACCACGTCGCGCGAATCGAACCTCGACCTGATCGCCTATGTCGAGCGGCATCTGGGCCAGATTGGCGTCACGGGACGGCGGGTGTTCAATGCGGAGGGCACCAAGGCCAATCTCTACGCCACCATCGGTCCGGTGGAGCCCGGCGGCGTCGTCCTGTCGGGGCATAGCGATGTCGTGCCGGTCGACGGGCAGAATTGGACCAGCGATCCTTGGCGGCTGACCCGGCGGGGCGACCGGCTGTTCGGCCGCGGCACCTGCGACATGAAGGGGTTTCTGGCGCTGTCGCTGGCCCTGGCACCGCATATCGCAAAGGGCCGCGCGGTCCGTCCGCTGCATCTGGCCTTTTCCTATGACGAGGAGGTGGGGTGTCTGGGCGCGCCGTCGATGATCGCCGAGATTGCGCGAGAGGTGCCGAGCCCGGCCGCCGTCGTGGTGGGCGAGCCGACCGACATGGTGGTGGTTAGCGGCCACAAGGGCATCGCGACCTGGACCGTCACGGTGACCGGGCATGAGGCGCATTCCAGCCTCATCCATCTGGGCGCGTCGGCGAACATGGTGGCGGTCCGGCTGATGCAGCAACTCGCCGATCTTGCCGACCATCTGGCGGGGGAGGGCGATCCGCATGGTCCCTTCTGTCCGCATCATGCGACCCTGACCATCGGGCAGGTGAATGGCGGCACGGCGGTCAACATCCTGGCGCGCGAGTGCCGCTTCGCCTTCGATCTGCGCACCTTGCCGGGGCAGGAGCCGGAGGCGATCCTGGCGCCGTTCTTTCGGGCCTGCGAAGTGGCGGATGCGGACCTGCGGGCCCGTTTCCCCGATACCGGCGTACGTGTCGAACGGCGGTCGCGCACCCCATCCTTCGCGCCCGAAGCGGATGGCGTGGCCGAGCGGCTGGCACGGCGATGGGCGGGGGATAATGGCCCGGCGCGGGCGGTGCCCTATGCCGCCGAGGCGGGGCAGTTTCAGGGAGCGGGGTTCTCGACCGTCATCTGCGGCCCTGGCTCGATCGCTCAGGCGCATCAGCCGGACGAATATATCGAGGTCGCTCAGATGGAGCGCGGCGCGGCCTTCATGCTGCGGCTGGCCGACGACCTGCTAGGCTGAAGCGCGCCGGTCTGGCGACGCGAATTAAAAGTCATGGGGCGTTGCCGTGGCTTAGGGCCGTGTTGCCCCGCCCCATGACCGTCTTGGGATTACCAGGGGCGGATCGACTCGCCGTAGATCAGCGCCAGAATGAACTTCAGCATGGGTTTTCTCCCTCGTTAGCGCCGTCATCCGGCGCATGGTTATGGTTAATTCGCTATTAACCATTTCGCAATGGGTTGCCGCTTCTCTTACGTTAACCCGCACGGTCGATTGGGAGCTCACAGCGTTTGTGGAAGGGGTGTGGGGCGCCACCGCCCGACAACCGGTTGGAATGTCGCACCAAACGGGGTTAACACCTTGTTTAGCCGTGACCCTTAATTTGGAGGGGTGGATAACGGCCTCTCTCGAATCGCGTCCGGCGCGTCTGCGCCCGCCACATCGGACCATGTTGCCGCGACCGAAGTCGGGGCGCAGTGGCAGTTGCTCGTCCTGGTCGGGCTGGGCAACTTCACCTTGTTGCGCCGTCATCTCGGGCGGAAGGTCGTGGCCACGCTGGTCGATGCCGTGGCGGGGCGGGCGGGCCAGTGCATTCCGGACGCCATCGCGCGCCCGGCCACGCCGTCGCAGATCGAGGTGATGATCCGCGCCAATTCCCGGGAAGCGCTGGACGCAAGTTTGCTGACCCTGGGCGAGGCGCTTCGCTATCCCTTCCTGCTGCCCGATGGAGAGTGCCGGATCGATCCGGTGCTCGGGGCGGCCTTGGCCGCCGTCCCGCATGACGACGATATGCGCCTGCTCGAGGAAGCCGAGCAGGCGCTGGCCGACGCCCAGATCGAGGGGCGGACGGTCATCCGCGAACTCGCCGCGCGCGCCGACCGGCTCGACCGCATCGCCCTGGCCCGCGAACTGACCCGCGCGATCGAGCAGGACGGCCTGTCGATCGAATATCAACCGAAGGTCCATGTCCGCCAACAGCGCGTGTCGAGTGCCGAGGCCCTGCTGCGCTGGCGGCATCCGGTGCATGGGCCGATCAGTCCGGTCGAGTTCATCCCGGTGGCGGAGGAAGCGCGGATCATCGCGCCGCTGACGCTGTGGGTGCTGCGCCGGGTCATCGCCGACCAGCGGCGCCTGGCCGAAGCCGGGCATGACCTGCGCATGTTCATCAATATCTCGGGCATGCTGCTGGGCGACGAGAATTTCGTGCAAGAGGCCTGCGCGATCGTCACCGAAAGCGGTGCCAAGATCGGCTTCGAGATCACCGAAACCTCGGTCATCCACGACCCCGAAAGCGCCATCACCCATCTTCAGGCCGTGGTCGACACGGGCATTGCGGTGGCGATCGACGATTATGGCTCGGGCCTGTCGTCCCTCTCCTATCTGAAGCAGCTGCCCGCCTGCGAGCTGAAGATCGACAAGCTCTTCATTACCCAGCTGACCAGTTCCAATCGCGATCCGTTGATCGTCCGCTCGACCATCGACCTGGCCCATGCGCTGGAGATGGAGGTGGTCGCCGAGGGGGTGGAGACGCCCGCCACGCTGGCGCTGCTGACCGTGATGGGATGCGACATGATCCAGGGATATCTGATCAGCCGTCCGATCGGGCTGGAGGCGTTGATCCATTTCCTGACCGAACGCACCCATGAAGCCGTCGCGGCGCTGGCCAAGCCGACGCCCTTCGCCCGGCTGGTCGCCAATGCGCGCCCTTAGGCTGGCGCTTATCTTCGTCGCGCTGGTCTTGGCCGGGGCGCAAGCCCGCGCCGCCGCCGCACCATCCTTGCCTTTGCCCTATAGCCGGGCGATCGATGCCGCCAAGACCGACATGTTGCGCGACCCCGCGCTGGCGATGCGCAGTGCCGATGCCGCGCGCGTGGCGGCCGCCGCGATTCCGGACTCTGACGATCGGATGCTGGCGTTCGCCACCGCCGACTGGCTGCACGGCGAAAGCGCGGTTCGTATGGGGCGCACCGGCGAGGCGAAGGGGGCCATTGCCGAAGCGTACCGGATCGCGCGGACGCTTTCGCCGAAATCCGATCTGATGGCCAATATCCTGTTGTCGCAGGGGGGCCTGAACCGCGCCGACGGCGAGATCGCCGATGCGCTGAACGCCTATCAATCCGCGCACCGCGTCTTCCAGCAGTTGAACGATACGCGCGGGCAGGCCAAGGCGCTGGTCCAGATCGCGGACCTGTACAATGATGCCAAGGACTTCACCTCGGCGCTTCGTTACCTGGAACAGGCGAGTAGCACCTATCGCGGCGACGATATGTTTCGCCTCGCCATCCTGAACAATCGCGCACTGACCCTGGCCGAGATGGGGCGTACCGCCGACGCGCTGACCCAGCTTCGCGAGGCGCTGCGCCTGGCCCGGCGGATGGACAGCGCTGCGCTACAGGCGGTGATCGGACGCAACATCGCGCGGGCCCAGTTGCGGATGGGCCGGATCGGCGAAGCCGAGGCGACGATCGCCGAGGTGCGGCGGGTCGATCCCCGGCCAGGGGCCGAGGATATTCGCGCGCTGCAAAGCATCGCGGCCCAGGCCGCGTTCCAGCGCGGCGACGCGGCCGCGGCGGCAGGGCTGATCGACCGGAGCTTTGCTGGCGTCGATCTCGCGACGACCACGGTGTTACAGCGGGACGCGCATCGCAGCGCTTATGAGATTTACAACGCGGTCGGCCGGACCGCCGACGCGCTGCGCCATCTGGAGGCGCTCAAGCGGATCGACGACGAATCGACCCGGCTGGCGACCTCGACCGGTCTTGCGCTGATGGGCGCGCGGTTCAACTTCGCCAATCAGGAATTGCGGATTGCGCGGATGAAGGCTGCCGATCTGCAACGCAACATCGCCTTTGAACGCGCCCAGTTGCGGACGGAGCGCTTCATCCTGATCGGATCGGTCGTCGCTATCGTCGTGGTGCTGGCGCTGCTCGGCATCTGGCTGTTCACGCTGGGCCGCAGCCGCAACCGGATTCGCGCGGCGCATGGCGAACTGGCCCTGACCAATGACCAGCTCGAAAAGGCGCTGGTAGTCAAGACCGAGTTCCTGGCGACGACTAGCCATGAAATCCGTACGCCCTTGAACGGCATTCTGGGCATGACCCAGGTCATGCTGGCCGATGCCGGTCTGCCCGACGAACAGCGCGAACGGGTCGAGGTGATGCACGGCGCAGGCCTGACCATGCGCGCGCTGGTCGACGATCTGCTCGACGTCGCCAAGATCGAGAATGGCCGCCTGACCCTGGAGGAGGCACCGTTCGACCTCGCCGCGACGATCCGCGATGCCTCCCGCCTGTTCGAGGGGGAGGCGGCGGCCAAGGCGATCGGCTTTGTCCGCGACCTGTCCGATTGCCCCGCGATGGTGGTCGGCGACTCCGCGCGAATCCGGCAGATCGTCTTCAATCTGTTGTCCAACGCCCTGAAATTCACGAGCGAGGGTGCGGTTCGGCTGACCGTGGCGCGCCTGGCGGACGGCGTTTCGGTCTGCGTCACCGATACCGGGATCGGCATTGCGCCCGATAAGCTGGAGGAAATCTTCGAGGCGTTTCGCCAGGCGGATACCAGCACGACGCGGCAATATGGCGGCACGGGCCTGGGCCTTGCCATTTGTCGTCGGCTGGCGCGCGCCATGGGCGGCGACGTGACGGTCGACAGCGAGCCGGGGCGTGGATCATGCTTTACCCTGACGCTACCGCTGGTCGAGTTGCCGGTGGAGCCCGAAGTCGCGCGGCCGACCGTCCTGATCGTCGATCGCAATCCGATCCGCCGTGCCATGTGGACCAAGCTGTGCGCGGACCATGCCGCCGTGACCTTCGCCGGGAATGTGGACGAAGCGGTGGCGCGGCTGGGCGAGGGCGGGGTCGCGCAGCTTCTGGTCGATGATGGCGCGATTCGGGACGATGACGTGGCTGCGGCGCTACACACCTTGACAGCGGCGGCGGCGGGCGCGGCGGTGCCCCTATTCCTGCTGTGGCCCGATGCCGATCCGCTCCCGGGGAACGATTTGCCACGCGGCGGATTGGTTCACGTTATCGCCAAACCGATCGCAGGGGCCGAGGTGATGAGCAAAATGTTCGACATCTCGCCGCAAAGCCCTGAATCGCCGCTTGTAACGCAAGCGGCATGATCGTTAGGGCGAAGCCATGACCTGCGCCTTGGATGCCATCCTGTCCGCGATGCAAAGGGGACGTCGATGAACGTCCTTTTTATCGAGGACGACCGTATGAACCGTCGGGTCGTGCGCGATATGCTGGACGTGGCGGGAGCCCAGATGGCCGAGGCCGAGAGCGCCGAACTCGGCCTCGAGATGATCGACCGCGACGATTATCACATGATCCTGATCGATCTGCGGATGCCCGGCATGGACGGCATCACCGCCATCCGCCACATCCGCGCGCGCAGCGATGGCAAGGCGGAGGTGCCGATCATCGTGGTGACCGCCGACAGCGGGGTCGACCTGCGCGAGCGCTGCATCACGGCGGGGGCCGACGACGTGATCGTCAAGCCCGTCGCGATGGATCAGCTGTTTGAATCGATGGGCCGCATCCTGGCGGGCGATCGCGGCGGCGCGATCATCGGCTGATCAGTCCGCATCCGGCTTGGGGCGCAGCGCCTCGGCCAGCGACGCGGTGGCGCTGCCCCGTTTCGCAGGCACGGGCTGTGACGGATCGGGGGCCCAGCCGGTCAGGAAGACCAGGTTGAACTGTTCGGGCACACGGCCATCCTGGTCCGCCATGTCGGCAAAGGCCGAGGCCGCCGTCGCCAGCGCCTCGCGGGTGATCGGCCGCCGCTCGGCCAGCAGGTTGTTCGCCGCCATGCCACGCAGATCGCCCAGCAACCGCCCGAAATCGCGGTAGCGCACGTCCAGCGTCTCGATATCCGCGACCGGCAGGGTGAAGCCTGCGCGCATCAGCAGATCGCCAGCAGAGCGCACATCGACCTGCGGATGCAGCCGCGCGACCGGCCTTTCGGCCTCCGCCACACGCAGCGCCGCACGAAGGCGGGGCAGCGAACCGCCGCCGACGAACGCGCCCAGGAACAGCCCGTCGGGACGCAGCACGCGGCGGATCAGCGTCAGCGCGCCGGGCAGATCGTCGATCTGGTCGAGCACGCCTGCGCTGACCACCAGGTCGAAGCTGCGATCCGCGAACGGCAGCCGGTCCTCGTCCCCCTGCACGCCATGCGCGCCGCGCGCGAAGGCAAAGCCCGGGTCCAGCCGCGCCACCCGTACCCCCGGCGGCGGCAGGAAGGCACCGTCGAAACAGCCCAGGTCCAGGATATCGCGGAACGGCCGGGTCACCGCATCCAACCGCTCGGCAAGGCCATCGAGCATGGCCGCGCGCAGGAAATCATGCTCGGCATAAGCGGGCTGGGCCCGGTCGCGGCGCAGGCGGCGCGCCTGTCGGTCGAAGATGCTGGGGTGGGTCACGGTCGCGCTTGTGCGCGCTTGTGCGATCGGGAACAAGGTGCAGCCGATGGGGGCAAGCATGAAATGGCCGGGATTCGCGATGGCGCGCGCCGGGGCGATCGTGGCGGGCATCGTGCGCTGGGCCCTGCCGCCGCGCTGCCCGGGCTGTGCCGAACCGGTCGAGGCCGATCATCGCTTTTGCGCGCAGTGCTGGGGGCAGTTGCGTTTCCTCGACGATGGCGGCTGTGCGCGGTGCGGCATCCCGCTGGGCGGCGATGCGGTGGGGGAGCCGTGGTGCGGGCCCTGCATGGCCCGGCCGCCACGCCATGCGGGTATTTACGCTGCCGTCGCCTATGGTCCGATCGCCCGCGAATTGCCGATCCGGTTGAAGCATGGCGGGCGGATCGGCGTGGCCGAGACGATGGCCGGGCCGATGGCGCGGCGCTTGCCGCCGAGGGCGGAATTGCTGGTGCCCGTACCGCTGCATCGCTGGCGCTTGTGGCGGCGCGGTTTCAACCAGGCGGTGTTGCTGGGCGAGGGCGTCGCCCGGCGGACCGGGGTGCCGATGGCGCGCGGCGCGCTGGAGCGGGTGAAGGCGACGCCGCTGCTGCGCGGCCTGTCGCCGCGACAGCGCCGCGCCGCCGTGACCACCGCCTTTCGCGTCGCCCAGCCCGAGCTGGTCAGGGGGCGGCACGTCGTGCTGGTCGATGACGTCTACACGACCGGCGCGACGGCGGGAGCATGCGTGGCGGCCTTGTTGAGAGCGGGCGCGGAGTCGGTCGCGATCCTGTGCTGGGCGCGGGTCATCGAACGGTCCGACGATTGACAAGCGGGCCGACGCGCCACACCTGAGGGAGATGGCAAAGGTCGAAATCTACACCAAGGCGTTCTGCCCCTATTGCACCCGGGCCAAGGCGCTGCTCGCTTCCAAGGGCGTCGAGCCCGAGGAATATGAAATCACCATGGGCGGTCCCCAGCGCGCCGAAATGATCGAGCGCGCGAACGGGCGGACCACCGTGCCGCAGGTGTTCATCGACGGGCAGCATATCGGCGGTTCGGACGATCTGGCCGCGCTCGACAAGCGGGGAGGGCTCGACCCGCTGCTGTCGGCATGACCGATATCGCGGTGCTGCAGATGACGGCGGGGATCGATCCCGCCGCCAATGCGGACGTGCTGGAACGTGCCATCGCCGAGGCGAAGGCGCGTGGGGCCGCGATGCTGTTCACGCCCGAAATGTCCGGGCTGATCGATCGCGACCGGACGCGCGCGGCGGCGCATCTCGTGGCCGAGGATCAGGACCCGGTGCTCGCCCGCGTTCGTGCAGCGGCGGCGGCCCATGGCCTGTGGGTGCATCTGGGCTCGCTGGCCGTGCGCGAGGGCGACGGGCGGCTCGCCAATCGCGGCTATGTCATCGACGACAGCGGTGCGATCCGTGCGCGTTATGACAAGATGCACCTGTTCGACGTCGATCTGCCCAGCGGCGAAAGCTGGCGCGAGTCGGCATCCTATGTGCCGGGCGGACAGGCCGTCGTCGTCGATACGCCGGTCGGGCGGCTGGGCCTTTCCATCTGCTATGACCTGCGCTTTCCGGCGCTGTTCGCCGCGCTGACCGAGGCGGGAGCGACGATCCTGTTGGTGCCCGCCGCCTTCACCCGGCCGACTGGCGCGGCGCACTGGCATATCCTGCTGCGCGCCCGAGCGATCGAGGCGGGGGTGCATCTGGTCGCCGCCGCGCAGACCGGCGAGCATCGGGATGGCCGCGCCACCTATGGCCATTCGCTGGTCGTGGGACCATGGGGCGAGGTGCAGCTCGATATGGGCGAGGCGGCCGGGCTGGGCGTCGTGACGATCGACCCAGGCCAAGTGGCGGCGGTGCGTGAACGCCTGCCCGCCATTCGCCATCGCCGCGCCATTCCGCCGGTGGTGGTGGCATGATCGTCTTCGACTTGCGCTGCACCACCGGCCATGTGTTCGAGGCGTGGTTCGCCTCCTCCGCCGCCTATGCGGAACAGCGCGAGGATGGGCAGGTGACCTGTCCGCTGTGCGGCGACCGCCAGATCGAAAAGGCCGTGATGGCCCCGCAGATCCCCGCCAAGAGCAACAGCAAGCCCGACCTGCCCAACCCGCAAGCGGTGAAGGCGGTCATGGAGCAACTGGCGCAGGCCCAGGCCAAGATGCTGGAAAAGTCGACCTGGGTCGGCACCGCCTTTGCCGACCAGGCCCGCGCCATGCACGACGGCGATGCGCCCGTCGCGCCGATCCATGGTCAGGCCAGCCTTGCCGAGGCAAAGGCGCTGGTCGACGAAGGGGTGCCCGTCGCCCCGCTTCCCTTTCCGGTGGTGCCGCCCAAGCTCGCCAATTGAGGCCGCGAACCACTCTGGACCCCATGCCGCGTCCCGGTTATCACCACCCCCGCATGGGGCCCCGTAGCTCAGCAGGATAGAGCATCAGATTCCTAATCTGAGGGCCACTGGTTCGAATCCAGTCGGGGTCACCATGTAACGCTTTGCGATCCGACTGATCGCAAGGCTCACCCGGATTTTCCAGTGATCCTACGTCATGGGGTAGAGCGGAACCACCGCTCGAAGCGGTCGGTCATCACGTGCCAGACATGCGTGACCGGTGGGATGATGCGCCGTTCGGTCCCGAGTTCCAAGGTGGCATCGGCCAAGTCTTTCCAAGAAAGCGACGTTATCCGACGTGCCCGATCACCGCGCCGGCACGGATCGCTTGCCCCTCGACCAGCGTGTCCGACAGCCGCATCCCCTTGGGCAGGAACAGGATGATCGTCGAGCCGTGCTCGAACCAGCCCATCTCTTCACCCTTGCCGATCCGTGCCGAACAGGCGGTGCGGCCGGGGCCATGTTCGCGCAACGTCCGCTCGGTATCGAGGCAGTGGAGGCGGATGCTCGCGACCAGGATCGCGGCGACAGGCACGATCAGCATAGGCTGCCCCGACATCAGCACGCGCGCCTCGATCACCGCGCGCTCGTTGCGGCAGAAGAGCCGCTCGACCCGCTTCAGCGCGATCGGATTCACGTTCCAGCAGTCGCCGGAGACATAGGTCACGCCTTCCACCACCAAGTCGGTGGGGGCGTGGAAGCGGTGATACATGCCCGCCGTCAGACGTAGCGTGACGAACGAGCCGTCGCGATAGCGCTCGACCAGCGCGGAGTCGGGGATCAGGTCGCCGAGCCGATAGGGAAAGCCCTTCACTTGGTAGAGCCGGTCGTCCTCGATCCGGCCATGCGCGCCGACCAGCGCGTCGCAAGGGGAGGCGATGCTGTCGGGATCGGCGTCGAACTCGCGCGCGCCGTCGCGAAGCGCGCGGACGAAGCCGTCGCGCAGAGATTTGAACCGTGTCGTCCGCGCATCCGACAGGTCGACGCCTGCAAAGAATTTCCAAAGCGCGAGGCTGGGTCTGGCGATCAGCGGATGCTCGATCCGGGCGATCCGGCCGACCAGTTTCGTCGCGAAGCGGCGCGGCAGGCGGTTGGTGACGAGGAAATTGATATCCTCGTTCAGGAAGAACCGCATGATGGGTCCACGCATTGTCATGCCTCCGTCATGGGTACGCGGTCAAAGGCCGCATGAACCCGATTCTCACTGGCCTGCTGGCCGTTTCCGCTGGTGCGGTTGCCCTGACAAAAGGGCATCGCCGCCTGACCCTGTCGCGCGCCAAGCATCCGGGGCTGGGCGGCCATGTCCGCATGGCCAAGCGCATTGCCGGGCAGATCCCGTTCTACACCTATGGCGAGGATCGCTTCTTTCGCGTCGATGATGCGCCCGACGCGATCGCCGACCAGCGGCGCGCCGGGTTCGAGCGGCTGGGCGGCCTGTTCGCGACGCGATTCGCGCAGACGCTGGCGCTGACCAAGGAAACGCGCAGCGGCCTGTCCGACCTGCAATTCACCGGCGCGTACCGCGTGCCGTTCCAGTTCCGCGAGAAGGTGCGCACGACGCTGGCGACCGGTGCCTTCTATCAGCGATCGGAAGGGCCGATCCTGGTCGACCTGGACGGCAACCGGCTGATCGACCTGACCGGCTCCTACGGCGTCAACCTGTTCGGCAACGACTTCTACAAGCAGACCATGGCCCAGGGGGCGGCGATGGTCGCCGATCTGGGCGGGGTGTTGGGCTCGTTCCACCCGGTCGTCGCGGACAATGTCCGCCGCCTGACCACGCTGTCGGGCATGGACGAGGTGTCGTTCCACATGTCGGGCACCGAGGCGGTGATGCAGGCGGTGCGCCTGGCCCGCTATCACACCAAGCGTCCGCGTCTGGTACGCTTTGCCGGGGCCTATCATGGCTGGTGGGGCGATGTGCAGCCCGGCATCGGCAACCCGGTGCCCGCCGATCGCACGCTGACGCTGGCCGACATGTCCGAGCGGACGCTGAAGGTGCTGGCGACGCGCAAGGACATTGCCTGCGTGCTGGTCAATCCGCTCCAGGCCATGCACCCCAATGGCTCGGCGCCCTCGGATGGCCAGCTGGTCGATGGCGGGCGAAAGGCGGGGGCCGATCTGGCGGCCTATCGCGACTGGCTGCACCGGCTGGCCGAGACATGCCGGGCGAACGGCATCGTCCTGATCTTCGACGAGGTGTTCATGGGCTTCCGCCTGGCGAAGGGGGGGATGCCCGAATATTTCGGGGTGAAGCCCGACCTGATCACCTATGGCAAGACGTTGGGCGGTGGGTTGCCGGTTGGCGTGCTGTGCGGTCCGGCGCATCTGATGAAGCGCTGGCGCGAGGATCGGCCCGTCGATATCTGCTTTGCGCGCGGCACGTTCAACTCGCACCCCATGGTGATGGGAGCGATGAACGCCTTTCTCCAGCGGCTGGAGACGCCCGAGGTGGCGGCGCTCTATGACGGGCTGGACGAGCGCTGGAACGCCCGTGCGGCGATGTTCAACGCGCGAATGGCGGAGGCGGGGCTGCCCCTGTCGGTCGCGCATGTCCAGACGATCTGGACCATCCTCTATTCGGTCGCCTCGCCCTATAACTGGATGCTGCAATATTATCTCCGGGCGGAAGGTCTGGCGTTGAGCTGGGTCGGGACCGGGCGGCTGATCTTCAGCCTCGACATCGACGACACCCTGTTCGCCGAGATTTGCGACCGCTTCGTTGCAGCAGGACAACAGATGCGTGACGATGGCTGGTGGTGGACGTCGCCGGAGGCGCCGGCCGACCTGAAGCTGGCCAATAAGGCGATTCGGCGGCGGATCTTGAAGGAGTCGCTGGCGGTGAGGCTGGGGCGGGTAAGCCTCGCCCCACTTCTTAAGCCCCTCCCGCAGGCGGGAGGGGTTTGGGGAGGGCAGGGTGTCTCACCGAGCTTGTCGCCTGTGGCTTTCCCTCCCCCATCCCCTCCCGTTTACGGGAGGGGAGCGGCCAGACGAGACGTTTGAACAAAAAATGGGCGGCGGTCCTTGTCGAACCGCCGCCCTGTCCATCAAACCGAAACCGCGCGTTACGCCGCCTTCAAATCCTCGAAATCATCGACGTCGTGGTGATCCATCCGCTCGCCCTTCATCAGGCGGCGGGGCGCGCTCTTGTACATCTTGAAGTCGTTGAACGGGTCGGTGACGATCTTCGTCGCCCAGACGAGGCCCGTTTCCAGATCGCGCGCGACCCAGAGCTGCATCACGCGCACGAAGATCGCGCTGACGCCCAGGCCGAGCCAGCCGATGCCGACATGGCGCAGATAGCCCATGAAGCCGTCCGGATATTCCAGCGTGCCGAACAGCGTCGGCTGGACCAGCAGGACCACCGGGATCGCGCCCCAGATGCCCATCAGCACATATTTGCGGGCGAGGTTATAGCCGACCTTGATCTCTTCCTTATGCTCATGCGTGGCCTTGTTCACATGGTCATAGCCCTTGGGCTCGAAGAAGAAGTGCCCGGCCTGGCGGCTGGTCATCGCCACGCCCCAGGCGAGCAGGCTGGCGACCGCCGGGTCGATGAACAGCAGTACATAGGCGGTCAGGAAGGTGCAGGCGCTGACGAAGTGCAGGCTCTGATTGACCAGGCTGTGGTGATAATAGCGATGATCGTCCCACCGCTGTTCGGCGAGCTGCGCGCGAAAACCAGTCATTGGACATGTCCTTGGGCGGAAGGCTGGCGCTTGGCGAAGCGGACCAGCGAGAAATGGCCGAGCGGGGGCAGGGGGCGGCTTTCGACCAGCTCGACATCGCCGCGCGTCGCCGCCCAGTCGGTATAGCGCTCGAACGGGAAGTCGGTGCGGAAGCCCAAGCGGCTGGTGATCGGCATCAGGGTTTTTTCGATCCGACCGCGAAGCCCGTCGCCCGCGCCGACGCGCGTGGTGATGACGATCTCGCCGCCGGGACGACAGATACGCGCGAACTCGTCCAGCGCCTTTTCCGGGTTGGGCACGGCGGTGATGACATATTGCGCGACCACCACGTCGAAGCTGTTGTCGGCGAATTGCAGCGCCTCGGCATCGCCGTACGCGATCTGCTCGACATGGGTCAGCTTGCCGTTGCGCACCCGCTCGCGCGCCTTGTCGAGCATCGGCTCGGACAGGTCGACGCCGACGATGCGGTTCGCCCGCGAATATTGGGGCAGCGAAATGCCGGTGCCGACCCCCACCTCAATGATGCGGCCGCCGATGCGTTCGGCGGCGACGATGGCGGCGGAGCGACCCTTCTTGAAAACGGGGCCGAAGACCAGATCATAGACAGGCGACCAGCGATCATAGGCCTTGGTGACGCTGGCTGTACTCATCTGTGTTGCCATCGAAGGGGCATCCCGTTGAACGACGATGCGACCCCTGTTCGCAGCAGGCGGTGACAGTTTCACGACAAATGACGCGGTGCGTGCGAGATTTTCGCAATAGCGCCATCAATATGTCATCGATCGTGCATGAATTTGTCGTATCCTGGAGATAGTAATTACTCTGGCTATCGCTGTCTGAAAGAGATTTGGCGGCCTGTATTGGTGCGTGACTTGTAAGATGCGCAAATCCATTAACTTGTAGAAGCGTCTGCAGATCCTCAAGATTCTGCAGATGGACCGGATATCGCACGGCGATGAGGTTTTGCGTTCCGATGCCGGTGCACATGGGGCCGGGGCGGGGGCGCGATGCCAAGGCGTCGCGCGCCGGGGTGGTGAAAATTCCCCGGACTGTTGGCGCTCTATGCCATAATACGGCAGAATCTGCGATAGTGCATTTTCCTAAATGGCTGAAAATAAACGAATCTAGTGTGTGGCACGAGTAATGCAGTAACTCACATGCCGGGGTGATCCGGCGCCAGGGAGTTACCACCATGTTGCTGTCGTTGCTGCTGACATCGGCCTTAGCCGCCACTTCTCCGGTCCGGGACGCACCGCCGACCACCGTTACGCTCGATACCGTGGCGGTCGTCACCCGCTCCGGCGCGGCCCCCGCCGCGACCCCCACCCGCTACTGCATCGTCGAGGCTCTGACCGGGACGCGCATCCGCACCAAGGTCTGCCACACGGCGGACGAATGGATCGCCAGCGAAGGCGAAGTCCCGACCGGCCGCATCACGCGCCGCTGATCCCCCGTCCTTTTACGCCTTTCGGAGAATTGCCATGATGTTCGCTCTGCTCGCCGCCGCTGCTGCCCTGTCCACGCCGTTGCCGCGTGACGATGTCGTCAAGCCCGCCGCCACCCCCACGGCGACCTCCGCCGAGGTGTCTGCGCTGCCCACCGCGCCCGATCCCAAGACGACCCGCTATTGCTTCCTGAACGTCGAGGAAGACCACATCATGCGCGGTAAGGTCTGCAAGACGCGCGCGCAGTGGCGCTGGCAGGGTATCGACCCGCTGAACTATATCGGCCGTAACAAGTGAGGGAAAAGGGTGGGGGCCGCACCCACGGGGCGGCCCCGCCCGCCGCGCGTCAGGTCAGATCGCGCGAATAGACGTTATAGGTCTTGTTGACGTTGCTTTTGATCGTTTCGGCGATCGAGCGCATCCCTTGATTGTCGTCGAGAATCCAGCCGATCTCGCCGCGCGACGCGCCATAACGCTCGACCGAGGCGCGGCGGATATATTCGATCATCATGAAGGCCAGCTGGCTGGCCATGCGCGACGACTGGAGTTCCTTGACCACGCCCATCAGCGGCACGCGCATCGTGCGCACCTTCGGCGCACGCAGCCACAGCAGCAGCTTGGCCCAGCCGAAGGGCAGCAGACTTCCCTTGAGCGGCTTGATCGCCTCGTTGAGGTCGGGAAGGGTGATCATGAACGCCACCGGCTTGCCGTCGAGCTCGGCGATGCGGATCAGGTCGTTGAACACGATCGGCTTCAGCTTGACGCCGACATCCTTGATCTCGGGCGGGGTGAGCGGGATGAAGCCCCAGTTATCCGACCACGCATCGTTCAGGATGCTCAGGATGATCGCGGCCTCTTCCTCGAACTTGGCCTTGTTCACCTCGCGCACGCGGATGCGTTCGTTCTTCTCGCCCGACTTGATGATCCGCTGGACGATCGGCGGGAATTCCTGCGTGATGTCGAGCTCATAGGTGAAGAGCTGCTTGATGACGCCGTAGCCCGCGCCCTCGATCCAGCCCTGATATTCCGGCCGCGCATGGCCCATCATGATGGTGGGGTCCTGATCGAAGCCCTGGACCAGCAGGCCGGGCTCTTCCCAGACCGATTGCGAGATGGGCCCGATCGCCCGCGTCATGCCCTGGTCGCGCAGCCAGCCCTCGGCAGCGGCGAGCAGCGCCTGGAATACGTCCTGATTCACCGCGTCCATAAGGCCCCAGAAGCCGACGCCCGGCCCGAAGCCCTTGGACGGGTCCATCTCCAGCGCCAGCGTGTCGAGATGCGCCGAAATGCGCCCGACGACCTTGCCATTCTGCTCCGCCAGGAACAGCTGCGCCTTGGCATGGCTGTACCAGCCATTCTTCTCCGGCGTCAGCAGACCCAGCGCCTCGCCCTTCAGCGGCGGAACCCAGTGCGGATCGTCGGCGTACAGCGTGAAGGGGAAGTCGACGAACGCCTTGCGGTCGCTTTTCGACGAGATGGGGCGAATGGTGACGGTCATGGGCGTGAGGTCCGGCAGATAATTTCGCGCTCGTTCCTAACCGGCTTGGTCGATCATAGCGAGTGAGGATATCGTCATTGCCTGCCGTGGGAATGCCACCGTGTCGCCACTATATGGGGGCAAAGGATAGACCCATGGAATCGACGCTTTCTTTCGATCGCGGCTCGCACGCGCCTCAGTCCTCGCCCGTCGGGACGTCGCCCACGCGTGTCCCGATCGCGGACGACAAGGCGATGCTGCGTGCCGCCGCCGAACTGACCCGCGACCTGATCGCGCCGCGCCCGGGCCTCTACTGGGCCGACATGGTGGGCAGCGCGCTGCTCGGTTATGTCGCGCTGGCGGTGGCCGTGACGGCGGCTTCGACGGGGGTGATCGTCGTCGCTTCGGTCGTGGCGGTGCTGGCGCTCTACCGCGCGTTGCTGTTCATCCACGAAGTCAGCCATATGAAGCACTCGGCGCTGCCGCGGTTCCGAGAAGGCTGGAACGCGCTGGTCGGCGTACCGCTGCTGACGCCTGCCTTCATGTATGAGGGGGTGCACAATCTCCATCATGCCAAGACGCGCTATGGCACGGCGGACGATCCCGAATATCTGCCGCTGGCGCTGATGAAGCCGTGGACGCTGCCGGTGTTCATCCTGGTGTCCGCGCTGGCGCCGCTGGGCCTGCTGATCCGCTTTGCGATCCTGTCGCCGCTGTCCTGGGTAATCCCCGGCCTGCGCAAGATCGTGGTCGAGCGTTACTCGGCCCTGGCGATCAACCCGCAGTTCCGCCGCCGGATGCCCGAGGGTGAGGCGCTGGTCCGGTTCAACCGCACCGATGCAGCCGCCTCGATCTGGGCGATCGCGCTGGTGGCGATGGTCGCGACGGGCGTGATCCCCGTGCGCGGCTTCGCGATCGGCTTTGCGATCGGCTCGGCGGTCGCCGTGCTGAACCAAGTGCGCACGCTGGTGGCGCACCTCTGGGAGAATGAGGGCGAGCAGATGACGGTGACCGCCCAGTATCTCGACTCGGTCAATGTGCCGCCGCCCGCGCTGCTTCCGGGCCTGTGGGCGCCGGTGGGCCTGCGCTATCATGCGCTGCATCACCTGCTGCCGTCGCTGCCCTATCATGCGCTGGGCGAGGCGCACCGCCGGATCAGCGCGGCGCTGACCCCGGATTCGCCCTATCACAAGGCGAGCTACAAGGGCCTGCCGGGCCTGGTCGCCAAGATCGGCCTGAGCACGGTGCGCCGGGGCAAGTGATCCCCTTCGCGCCGGGCAAATGGTGAGGGCTTTACGCCCTCACTCCTCGGTGCGGAACAGCACGGCCTCGCCGATCAGGAAGAACAACAGGATCGGGGCCCAGGCGGCGAGGAAGGGCGGGTAAGCCCCCAGATCGCCCATCGCCATTGAGAAATTGTCCGCCACGAAATAGGCGAAGCCCAGCGCCATGCCGATGACGGCACGGACGAACAGCTTGCCCGAGCGGGCGATGCCGAACGCTGCGACCGCGCCCAGCAGCGGCATCAGCATCGCCGACATCGGTGCGGACAGCTTGTGCCAGAGCGAACCCTCCAGCGACTTGGTCGGCCGTCCCGCCTCTTGCAGGTCGGTGATCGCGCTCGACAGCGCGCCGAAGGACAGGCTGTCGGCATTGACGCTGGCCAGGGTCAGTTGCTCCGGGGTGACGCCGCGCCCGACGATCAGCGAGGGGTATTGGGTCAGCTTGCCCGATTTCACCTCGAAGCGCGTGGCGGGGCCGATCTGCCAGCCATCGCCCGCCCGCACGCCGCGCGGGGCGCGCACGATCGCCTGCAGGCTGCCGCCCGCGCGGTCATAGAGCGTCACGCCGCCCAGTTGTGTCTTGGCCCCGCGCCCCTGGATGAGATCGACCGAGAGCAGGTCGTCGCCGTCGCGCACCCACACATTGGCCCGGTCGCCGCTGTCGATGGGCAGGGGGCCGTATTGCACCTTCTGCCAGGCCGACAGCGTCGCGCTGGCGCGCGGCACGATCCGGTCGTTGAAGGCGAAGCTGAACGCCGCCACACCCGCGCTGGCGATCAGCAGGGGGGCAAGCACCTGATGCGCAGACATGCCCGCCGCCTTCAGCGCGATGACCTCCGAATTCTGGTTCATCGTGAAGAAGGTCAGGATCGTACCGAGCAGCACCGAGAAGGGCAGCAGGAACGACACGATCTGCGGCAGGCGCAGCGAGACATAGCGCCACACCTGGGCCTGTCCGTTGCCGGGCGCGGCCAGTACCGCACCGGATTCGCTCAGCACATCGAGCGTCTGGAGCACCAGCGCCACCGCGAACAGGATGGCGAAGGTGCGGACCAGGAACATCTTCGCCATGTAGATGGCGATCGTCTTCGACGGGAAAATGTTGGACAGGCTCATGCCGTATAGGCCTTTTTACGGCGGCGGCCGGGTATCCAGCGACCGATCGCCTTGGCCAGCTTCGCCACCCCGCGCTCCAGCGCGCCGATCGGCTGGCCGCCGGGCACATAGGCGGTGACATAATACATCCACAGGACCAGCCCCGCGAACACCGCGAATGGTCCCCATAGCGCCAGGATCGGGTTCACCCGCCCTAGCGCGCCGATATCGGCGGCATATTGGTTCACCTTGAAATAGGTGACCAGCATCACGATCGACAGGAACACACCCAGCGCCGATGTCGATCGCTTCGGCGGGATGCCCAGCGACACCGCGAGCAGGGGCAGCAGGAACATCGTCACCACCTCGACCACGCGGAAATGGAACTCGGATCGGCTGCCGGCACGCGCCTCGGCACTCTGCGCCTCCTGACCGTGACGGGCCAGCTCGGGCAGGGTGAACTCCAGGTCGCGGCCGCCGCGCTGGCGGAAATTGTCGAACTTGGGCAGGTCGATCGGCAGGTCATGGCTGGAGAAGGTCAGCACGCGGGGCGCCTTGAACTCCGGCCGGTTGTGGATGAGCGTGCCGTTGGTCAGGCGGAAGATGATGACGTTGGGATCGTCGGTCGCCAGGAAGCGCCCACGCTGCGCCGTCACGCCGATCCAGTCGCCCTTCGACGTATTGGCGTGGACGAAAATGCCCGACAGATCGCGGCCATTCTCGCGGCTTTCCTCGATACGCAGGGTCATGCGGTCGCCCAGATGGGTGAACTCGCCGACCTTGATCGAGGCGCCCAGTGCGCCAGTGCGCAGCTCGTAACGCAGGCCTTCGTAATAATAGCGCGCAACCGGCTGGATATAGCCGACGATCGCGAAGTTCAGCGCCGCCAGCACGATCGCGTACATATACGGCACGCGCAGCAGCCGGGTATAGCTCATGCCCACGCCGCGCATCACGTCCAGCTCGGACGAGGTGGCAAGGCGGCGAAAGGCGAGCAGGATGCCCAGCATCAGCCCGATCGGAATGCCCAGCCCCAAATATTCGGGCAGCAGGTTGGCGAGCATCCGCCACACCACGCTGATCGGCCCGCCCTCGGTCGCGACGAACTCGAACAGGCGGCGGATGCGGTCGAGCACCAGCAGCATCGCCGAGATGAGCAGCGTCGCGAACAGCGGCAACGCGATCAACCGGGCCATGTAGCGATCGATGGATTTCATGCGGGGGACTTCATCCGGGGGCCATCACTCGCGCGATAAAACGGCCATGGCTATACGGGGGCGGGCAGGGCGCGTCACCCCTTGTTTGTGCGGGATTCTCCCGGCGTCCGACTTGCCTCAGGCCGCGGCGCAGACCAGCCCCTCGGTCCGCTTCAATGCCGCCGCGACGGCGCGCTCCAGCCCGGCCAAGGTGAAGGGCTTGCGCAACACCTCATGCCCCTCGAACCCGGTTGCCTGCGCATCGCCCGCAAAGCCGGTGACGAACAGCACCGCGACGTCCGGGTGGCGCGGGCGCAGCGCGGCGATCAGCTCGGGGCCGGTCAGATGCGGCATCAGCACGTCGGACACGATCAAGCGGATACCCGGATGCCGCGCCAGCAGTCCCTCTGCCTCGCGCGGATCGCCACAGGCGATGGGATCGTGGCCCAGCTCGCCCAGCGCCTCCATCGTCGCGGCGAGTACGCGGGGATCATCCTCGACCAGCAGGATGCGCAGCGCCCCCATATCCTCCGCCACATCGGGGGCGGGGGCGTCCGGCTCGACGGCGGCGGCCACGGGGCGGGCGATATGGCGGGGGAAATAGAGGCTGACGGTGGTCCCTTCGCCCGGCGCGGTCTGGATCGTCACGTCGCCGCCCATCTGGCCGACCAGCCCGAAGATCTGGCTGAGGCCGAGGCCCGTGCCCTTGCCCGCGGGCTTGGTGGTGAAGAAGGGCTCGAACACTCGCTCGACGATCTCGGGCGGCATACCCTCGCCGGTGTCGGTGACCGACAACAGTACATACTCGCCCGCTCCGCCACGCGGCAGCGTGTCGGCGCCGACCTGCGCCTCGGCGGTGCGGATGGTCAGCTCGCCGCGCCCGTCCATCGCGTCGCGGGCATTGACCGCCAGGTTCAGGATGGCATTTTCCATCTGCGTCCGGTCGCCGAACAGCATCCAGTCGCTGGTCGTGTCCTCGACCGTCACCTTCACCCCGTCGCCCAGCGTCCGGTCGAGCATGTCGCGCATGTCGGCGACCAGCTGGCGCGGGGTCAGGCATTGCGGGGCCAGCGCCTCTTCGCGGCTGAACATCAGCAGGCGGCGGGTCAACGCGGCGGCGCGGTGCGCGCCCTCTGTCGCGCTCTCCAGATGGCGGTGGACGTCCTCCTCGTTCCCGGAGCGGCGGGCGAGTTCCAACCCGCCCAGAACGACCGCCAGCATATTGTTGAAATCATGCGCGATACCGCCGGTCAGCTGGCCTAGCGCATCCATCTTCTGTGCCTGGCGGAGCTTGGCTTCCTGCACCTTCAGCTCCTGGGTGGCGGCCTCGACCGCGTCGGCCAGTTCCTCGGCACGGGCGCGTTCGGCGCGGGCTTCGGCATGGGCCTCGGCCCGCTCGCCCACCGCGCGCAGGATCAGCCAGCCGAGCAGGATGCCGCCCAGCACCAGCCCGATCACCAACAGCGCCAGCGCGCCCGCGATCCGATTGGCGTGGAGCACCGAGTCGCGCGCGGCGGCGCTCCGCTGGTCGAGCAGCACCCGCTCGCCGTCGATCAGCGCATCGAGCGTCCGGCCGATCCGCAATAGCGCCTTGGCCTGCCCCGCCTGGTAATAGAGCGCATAGGCCTGTCGATTGCGGTGATAGGTGGTCGACAGCGCGATGGTCGACAATTCCTTGCCGCGCACGCCGTACGCCGCGCGAAGCTGGTCGATCAGCCGCTGTTGCGCGCGATCCTCGACAAGGATGTCGAGCCGGTCGAGCTGCGCGCCGGCCAGGGTCCATTCGTCCGAATAGATCTGGCCCAGCTTGCTGTCGCCCGAGATGACGTAGCGGCCGAGCGACGCCTCCGACCGGGCGATGGTGCCCGCCAGCGTCCGGGCCAGGATCATCACGTCATAGCTGTGCCGTTGCCGCTCCAGCGCGATGTCACGCTCGCGATTGGCATGGCCCAGCGTCAGGATGAGCATGACCAGCGTGATCGCACCGGCCAGCGCCACCGCGATCAGGGCAAGGGTGTGCCACCGGCTCCCCTCTTGCTGATAGTCCTGCTCGATCACGGTCGCCACGCTATCCTCGGCCTGCGGATATTGCAAAGCGGGCGGCGTGGATCAGCCGATCACGCCCACCGCCTGGCCCGCCGCGCGGAACATGCCCAGCACCGTTTCGATCTGCGCGGGCGTATGCTCGGCACAGATCGAGCAGCGCAGCAGGAAGGTGCCCGCCGGAGTTGCAGGGGGCCGCGCCATGTTCACATAGAGACCGCCGTCGAGCAGCGCCTGCCACATGATGACCGCCTGTTCCTGGTCGTCCAGGATGACGGCGACGATGGCGCTGTCGCAATTCTCGGTGCCCAGGCGGAAGCCCATGTCCTTCAGCCCGCCATGCAGAGCGCGCGCATTCGACCACAGCCGCTCGCGCTTCTCGTGCGCGGTCATCAGCTTGCGGATCGAGGTGGTGGCGGTCGCCACCACCGAGGGCGGCAGCGAAGCGGTGAAGATGTACGGGCGGCACGCCAGGCGGACCGCCTCGAACTTCGGATGGTTGGACACGACGAAGCCGCCGACCGTGCCGACCGACTTGGAGAAGGTGCCGACGACGAAATCGACCTGGCCTTCCAACCCCTGCGCCTCGTACACGCCGCGCCCGTTGGGACCGAAAAAGCCCATCGAATGCGCCTCGTCGACCAGCACCATCGCGCCATGCTTCTTGGCGACGGCGACCATCTCGACCAGCGGGGCGATGTCGCCCAGCATCGAGTAGACGCCCTCCAGAACGACCAGCTTGGCGGGTTCCTTCGGCAGGCGGCCTAGGCGCTTGTCGAGGTCCTCGACCGAATTGTGGCGGAAGCGGACGATCTCGGCATTGCCCTGCTGGCAGCCGTCATAGATGGACGCATGGCTGTCGGCGTCGAGAATGACGTACTCGCCCTTGCCCGCCAGCGTTGAGATGATGCCCAGGTTCGCCATGTAACCGGTCGAAAAGACGATCGCGCCGGTCGTGCCGTAGAAGTCGCGCAGCGCCTGTTCGACTTCCATATGGTCATGGAAGGTGCCGTTGAGCATCCGGCTGCCATTGGTGCCCGAGCCGAACTTCTCCAGCGCGTCCTTGCCCGCTGCGATGACGTCGGCGTCGAAGGTCATGCCCATGTAATTATAGGTGCCGAGCAGGATCGTGTCCTTGCCACGGATCACCGCCTCGGTCGGCGACTTCACCTGTTCCATCACGATCGCAAAGGGATCGGTGACGCCTGAGTCGAGCAGCGCCTGCCGCTCGGCGATCAGGCCGTCGAACTTGGAAAGCAGGTCACGCTCGGGCGCGATTTCGGGCGCATCGGCGGGAAGGGCGTGGGGCTGGGCAGCGGCTTCGGTCATGTCGGTGTCCGTTTGAAGGCGATCAGGCTTGCTTCAGCTTTTCGACCGCGTCGACCAGCTGGCCGACATTCTCGATCTCGGCCTGCATGTTCATCGTGATGATGATGTCGAACTCATCCTCGATCGCGGCGACGAAATCCATCACGGTCAGGCTGTCCCACTCCAGGTCGCCCTGGAAGGTCGTCGCCTCGGTCAGCGCCACGCCCTTCTTGTTGAAGGGCGCGATCTGGGCCGCGACGGTATCGAAAATGGCTTGGCGGTCGCTCATGATGATCCTTTCAGTCGGGCGCCCAGTGGCACCCAAATGCGGCGGCTTTTCGACCGCGCGTGTCTTGCTGCTATAGCAAGCCGTTGGCGCGATACCACCGTGCCGTATCGGCCAGCCCCTTGGCGAGTGGTATGGTGGGCTCCCACAGCGCCGGGTCGGGGCGCAGGACGGGGTCGGCGGTCCAGTCGGGGTGGCAGAGATAGCCGACCCGGTCGGCGGTCAGCTTGGCGCCCGGCCCGCGCAATTTGCGGTCGATCGTCGCGCCCAGGCTCAGCAGGCTCTTGGGCAGGTGCAGCGTCATTACCCGCCGCCCCACCGCCGCGCCCATGGCCTGGGCGAGTTCGGCATGGGTCAGGACCTGCCCGTCATCGACCTCCAGCACGGCGCGCGGGCCATCGGTGGCGACCAGCGTGGTCAGCAGCCGGGCGAAATCCTCGACCGCGATCAGCGACAGCTTGCCCGGTGGCGGCATGAAGGCGAGGCCGAGCCTGGCGGTGCGGAAAACGTCCAGCCACTCGGTATCATGCGGGCCATAAATGCCGCTCGGTCGGACGATGGTCCAGTCGAGACCGCTGTCCGTCACCACATTCTCGGCCTGCCGCTTGGACCAGCCATAGACGGACAGATCGGGCTCGCGCGCGGACAGCGAGGAAACATGGACGAAGCGCTTGATTCCGGCCGCCTTCGCCGCCTCGACCATCGCACGGGTGCCGTCGATATTGCCCGCGACAAAGCCTTCGCGGTCGGGGGCGTTCACCACGCCCGCAATGTGCAGCACCGCATCGGCCCCCTCCACCAGCGTGGCGAGGCTCTCATGCTTGTCGAGCGCGCCCGCGATCCAGGTGATTCCGGCACGCGACGGCTGGGCGCGACGGGTGAGGGCGCGCAAGGACAGCCCCGAACCGGCGGCACGGTCCACCACCGCGCGACCGACGAATCCGGTCGCTCCCGTGACGGCGACGATCATAGCAGGGCCAGATGATTGCGATGGATCAGCGCGGCGCGGGGCGCATGGCCCAAGATTTCGGCCTGCTGGTCCGAACGCGTGCCGATCAGCGCGCGCGCCTCGGTCGAATCATATTCGCTGAGGCCGCGCGCGATGGTGCCGCTCGGCCCTTCGATGGTGACGAGGTCGCCGCGCGCGAAATGGCCCCGCACCGCCGTGGCACCCGCCGCGAGCAGACTGTTGCCCTCGGCCAGCGCCTTGGCCGCGCCCGCATCGACGGTGATCGCACCCCGGGCGGTCAGCCCGCCCGCCAGCCACGCCTTGCGGGCAGGCGCGCTCTTTTCGGCGACGAAGAGGGTGTGGCGCGCAGGCGTCGATAGCGGATGGTCGATCCGACCCGATGCGATGGCGAGGTGTGCGCCCGCGCTCACCGCGATGCGCGCAGCGGCGATCTTCGACACCATGCCGCCCGATCCCATGCCCGAGGCGGAGCCGCCATCGGCCATGCCGTGGACCGCATCGATCCGCTCGACCCGCTCGATATGGCGCGCATTCGGGTTGGTGTGCGGGTTGCTGTCGTAGAGCCCGTCCACGTCGGAGAGCAGCAGCACGCCATTGGCGCTCGCCGCCTGGCCGACCCGCGCGGCGAGCCGGTCATTGTCGCCGAAGCGGATTTCCTCGGTCGCGACGCTGTCATTCTCGTTGATGACCGGCACCACGCCGAGCCCCAGCAACCGGTTGAGCGTGGCGGCGGCGTTCAGGTAACGGCGGCGGTCCTCGAGATCGTCGAGCGTCACCAGCATCTGCGCGGCGGTGAGGCTTTCGGCGTGCAGCAGTTCCGCCCAGGCCTGGCTGAGCGCGATCTGACCGGTCGCGGCGGCGGCCTGCGCGTCCTCCAGGCTGGCGCGACCGCCCTTGGGCAGGCCCAGGCGACGCGCGCCGAGTGCGATCGCGCCGGAAGAGACGATCGCGATCTGCTGCCCGGCGCGGACGCGCGCGGCGATGTCGGCGACCAGTCCGGTCAGCCAGTCGCGACGGACTTCGCCTTCGGGCGTAACGAGGAGGGCCGAGCCGACCTTGACGATCAGGCGGGGGCAGGTGGTGGGGGGGAAGATCATTGTGAGGTGGAGCCTAGCCGCACGCGGCCCTCCCCCATCCCCTCCCGCTTGCGGGAGGGGCGTGTCTGGGGAGAGTGGCGGACCAGATATCGATCGGCTGTGCTATGGGCGGCCATGGCGATTGGTGCCGAACTGCACGCCAAGTATCGCTCCCCTCCCGCAGGCGGGAGGGGATGGGGGAGGGCAGGGTGTCTCACCGAGCCCACCACCCGACGCATCAGCCCAGCGGCGACCACGTAATCTCGTCCTCGCCCTGGTCGTTCTCCGGCACCGCATCAGCCCCCGGGCCCATCTGCTCCAGCAGCTTGTCGAGCACCCAGTCGACACCGGTGCCCGCCGCGCCCGACAGCGGAATCACGTCCGCGCCGCTCGCCTCGGCCAGCTCAGCCGACAGGGCCTCGATCAGTTCGTCGTCGAGCGTGTCGATCTTGTTGAGCGCGATGATGTGCGGCTTATCGACCAGGCCGCCGCCATAAGCCTCCAGCTCGTCGCGGACGATGCGATAGCTTTCGGCCACGTCCGCGTCATTGGCGTCGACGAGATGCAGCAGCACGCGGCAGCGTTCGATATGCCCCAGGAAGCGGTCGCCGATCCCGGCCCCGTCCGCCGCACCTTCGATCAGGCCGGGAATATCAGCGACCACGAACTCGCGCTCACGATGCCGCACCACGCCCAGCTGCGGCCGGGTGGTGGTGAAGGCATAGGCGCCGACCTTGGCCTGCGCGTTGGTCACCGCGTTGATGAAGGTCGACTTGCCCGCATTGGGCAGGCCGACAAGACCCGCATCGGCCAGCAGCTTCAGGCGCAGCCAGACCCAGGCTTCTTCGCTGGGCCAGCCGGTGCCGTGCTGGCGCGGGGCGCGGTTGGTCGAGGTCTTGTAGGTGGCGTTGCCGCGCCCGCCGTCGCCGCCGCGCAGGAACACTTCACGCTGGCCTACGCGCGTGAAGTCCATCAGCACCTCTTCCTTGTCCTCGGACAGGACCTGGGTGCCGACCGGGACCTTGATGACCAGATCGTCGCCGCCGCCGCCGGTGCGGTTCGACCCCGAACCGCCATGGCCGCGCGGTGCGCGGAAATGCTGGGTATAGCGGAAGTCGATCAGGGTATTCAGGCCCGCCACCGCCTCGAAAACGATGTCGCCGCCCTTGCCGCCGTTGCCGCCATCGGGGCCGCCATATTCAATATATTTTTCGCGGCGGAAGGACACGGCACCGGGACCACCCGCGCCGGAACGGACGAAAATCTTGGCCTGATCGAGAAAATGCATGGCGCGCCTTTACCTCTGAGAGCGCCGACTGACCAGCCCGCCCTTGGAGCCGCTTGCCGATCAGGCGACCAGCGTGGCTCCGCCGCATCGCACGCCGTTGACCGTCACGTCCGCCTGGCCGACATGCAGGCCCAGCAAATCGGTCAGATTGCCGATCAGCAAATCGAGCGCGGGCGCCACCGGGGTCAGCGCCGCACCGACGATCCCGGTCAGCGTCGACAGGCCCAGGCCCAGCCCCAGCACGTCCAGCCGCAAATTGACCTGGCCGATCAGCGAACTGGCGATCCCGCGCACCGCCGAATTGGCGGTGACGGTCTTGGATGTCAGGTTGGATATGTCGCTCTGGTTGAAGCCGACCCGCTGCCACGCGCTGTCGCTGGCCAGGTTGATCTTGGCATAGCCCATCACGCGCGCCAGCGGCACTTGCAGCAGCGCGACCTCGCCGCCGATCGGCGACTGGCTCATATCGTTGAAGCGGGTGCGGTCGATCTGCGCAATGGCGATGGTGCCGGGCGAGGGCAGGACGTCCAGGTCGACCCGCTGCGTCCCGGCGCCGCAACTGATCCCGCTCAGCCGCGCCTGGGCCGCGGCGGTTTCGACGAAGATCGGCAGCTGGATATTGGCGAGCAACGGCACCCCGATCTGGGTATCGACCAACAGTCGTTGCTGGGCGGTGCGGACGATGGCCGATCCGTCCTGCGCCACCGCCAGCCAGGGCGAGTTGACCGGACGTTGGCCGATGGCGAGCAGCACCTTGGTCGACAACAGGCCTGGTACCGACGCGCCCAGGTCGAGCGTCACCTGGCGCTGGCCATTGGCGATGGACAGCGACTCGCGCAGCATCGAATAGGCATCCATCGCGATCAGGTCGCGCGAAGTCGCCTTGGTCGTCTTGCCCAAAGGCCCCAAGTCGATCAGCCGGGTCAGCGGCACCTTTGATCCCGGCACCCTCAGCGACAGGCTGCGCAGCAGCGACGCCGTGCCCGGATTGCTCGTCGCATCGGCCATGGCGCTGAGCAGCGTCGGCAGGGTGACGTCGGCCGCCAATATGGTGTCGAAACTCGCTCCCGTCAGGCCGATCCGGGTGCCCAGCGCCTGGGTCATGGGCAGCAAATCGACTTTGCCGCTGACCAGCGCGTTGTAATCGACCAGCGACAGCGCCAGATCGCTGCCCGCCAAGCCGTTCAGGAGCGCACCGGGCAGCCCGCCCGACACATTGGCCAGCCGCGTGCCCAGCGAAAAGGCCGCCATGTCGATCCGGCGGGCGGTCGCGCTGGCGGCGACGGGGGTGGTGTTCCTGCCGGTCAGGGCCCGGCCGAAAAACAGCGTGACCGGCCGGGTCAGCGTCACGCGCAATGCCCCTGCGTCCGTGCCGGGGGTGAACCGGTTGGCGGGCGTGACGCTGGGGTCGGCGCGGTAGGTGCCGGGGGTGATGGTGGTCGTTACGTCGGACAGCCCGTTGGCTGTGATCAAGCGGGCGACCGCTTCGCCGCGGCGGTCGGGGTTGGAGGCCGCGGCGGCGAGGGCCGCCTCGTCCGCGATCCCCTGCAATCGGCGCTGCGACAGGGTCATCATCCCGACATCGATGCCGAAGGCCGCAAAGCCGATCATCGCCATCGACAGGATCGCGGTCAGGATGCTGACGCCGCCGCGGCGATCCCGCCACAGGGCCCGTATTCCCGGCACGCGCATCACAGGCCGCCGACCATGGCGACACCCTTGGCCATCAGGATTTGGCCCGGCGTCGGGACGAAGGGTAGGTTGAGCAGCGGGTCGGCGGACGCATCGTAGCGGATCGAGACGGTGATGAGATTGTCGACCTCGGCCGTATCCACCTGGCCGCGGTCGCGGCGGAGCACGCCGGTCGAGTCGAGCATCCGTTTGGCGGTGTCGACCGCGATGACCTTGCGCTCGCTGGCGTCGAGCCCGGCGAGCGAGGCACGGGCCGCGTCATGGGCGGCCTGCTGGACGAGATGGGCGGTCAGGAAATAATCGCCATAGCTGACGATGCCCATCAGCAGTGCGAGCAGGAATGGGAGGATCAGCGCCAGTTCGACCGCCGCGACTGCGCGCCGACAGCCGTTTACGGCGCAGCACACGCGGCGGTGAGAGACGCGAAATGATGTCGACGTGGCGAAACGGGCGAACGAATAGGCCACCGGATCATCCCCTGCGGCTTGTGGGCACGACAGAAGAAAACGGGTGCAATGCTTATCAAGATGTTAATATTTCGAATTCGGATTGAATTATGAAGAGTTTAGCGGAGACTCTGCTCAAACTGGGCGATATCGCCAATATTGATTTTGTAATGAATGCTCAATTTGGTCAGTGCGATTAATATATATCACGTCGCTAGGATTGATCGATTTTGCGAGTCGCAAAGGTCATGGCGGCATGCATTGCGATTCGATCGGCGTGGCGGATGGCGAATCTGGTCGCGTAGGAACAGGCTCTGCGCGCAAATGCCGCAAAATCCGACGGGCGGTTGGCGATTGTCCCAACGGTGGTCCCAAGGGCTGCGTGACAGGTCGCAGCCCTTGAGAATCAGGCGGCCAGCGGCATCGCCGTCTTTCGCTTTCCTTCCAGGTCGAGCGCATAATGGATGCTCGGCGATAGCTCTGCCCGCCCGGCCGAGGCGCGCGCCATTCGCTGGCCCGTGGCGCGGAAGCCGAGCTTGGTCAGGACATGGCCGGATGCAGGGTTGTCGGCGAAATGCCACGCGCCCAGCCGCTCGATGGGCAGTGCGTGGCGCGCCATGGCGATGACCGCGCGCCCCGCCTCGGTGGCATAGCCGCGACCCCAGGCGGCGGGTGTCAGCCAGTAACCCAGCTCATGGCCGGTGTCGCCCGCGATGATCGCGATGCCGCCGATCAGCTCGGGCGCACCACCCCGGTCGAGCGCGGTGATCAGGAAGCGCGGCTCGGTCGGGCCGCAGGGCTGGGCCAGCCACAGTTCGGCATCGGCCTGCGCATAGGGGTAGGGGACACGCGCGACCATGCGGGCGATCTCTTCATGCCCGATAGCCTGCGCCAGGGCGGCGGCATCTTCCGGCCAAGCTGGCCGCAACAACAATCTGGGGGTCCGCGCGAACATCACTCGACAACTCCTCGTCACGCCCGGCGCCTGTTGCACACGCCCATGACGGGACGGAGACAGACACCGCAAGCGGTGGAGGGAGCATGAAAAAAGGGAGCCGGGGTGACCCGTCTCCCTTTTTTGCTGGTTCCTGCGCGGAACCCGGGTCACCCTGGTGGGCAACCCGGCGCGGTTGCCCGATTATTCGGCCGCTGCGGCCAGTTCGACCGAACAGAATTTACGGCCGAGCTTGCCTTCGTGGAACGCGACGCGGCCATCGACGAGCGCGAACAGGGTATGGTCCTTGCCCATGCCCACGTTGCGACCCGGATAGAACTTCGTCCCGCGCTGACGCACGAGGATGTTGCCGGCGATGGCTTCCTGGCCGCCGAACTTCTTCACGCCAAGGCGACGGCCGGCCGAATCACGACCGTTACGCGACGAACCGCCTGCTTTCTTATGTGCCATTGCGAACTACTCCTGGATTTCGTTGGGGTGGCGCGGCTGAAATTCAGGCGCCGACCGACACGATCTTCAGGATCGTGTGCTGCTGACGATGGCCGTTGCGACGACGATAGTTGTGGCGACGGCGCTTCTTGAAGACGATGACCTTGTCGGCCTTCGCCTGAGCGATGATCTCGGCGGCGACCGTGATGCCGTCGACGGCCTTCAGCTCCGAGCCTTCGCCCGCCAGCAGAACGTCACCCAGCGTCACCGACGCGCCGGCTTCGCCCTCGATTTTCTCGACGACGATCTTATCTCCGGCGGCGACGCGATACTGCTTGCCGCCCGTGCGCACGACTGCGAACATGGCTGTTATCACTTCCCAAATACATGGCTCCCGCGCGGGAATGCCCGTCGGGAAAGAACGGCCAGCTAGGCAAAGGTGGCCGGATTGTCAACCGGGGAATCCGGTTTTTCGCGCGTTCCCGCCTGTGCGCGGGCGTCGACCAACGTCGGAAAAATGCGAATCAGTGGCGATGTTCGCGCTTCAGCAGGTAGCGACCATCGACATAGCCGGTGAACAGTCCGGCGATGGCGGGATGCTCGACGGGCTCGTCGCTATCGTCGTGCAACAGATTCTGCTGGCTGACATAGGCGACATAGCTCGACTCGGCATTTTCGGCGAGCAGGTGGTAGAAGGGTTGGTCGCGGGCGGGGCGGATCGCCTCCGGGATGGCGTCATACCATTCGTCGCTATTGGCGAAGACGGGATCGACGTCGAAGATCACGCCGCGAATATCGAACATCCGATGGCGCACGATATCCCCGATCGCAAACCGGGCGGTCGCGACGATCGGCGCCTGCACATCCAGGCGCGAGGTGAGGGGGAGGGTGTCGATACGGTCCATGGGACTGATTTAATGTGTTTGTCGCGTCGCACAAGTTTAGGCGCTTGCAATAGGTAAAAAGCTGATCTAGGAGCGCGCCTCCAATCGACTGGCCCCATGCGGTTTCACACCGCTTCGGAAACGTCCTCGCGGAGAGGTGGCAGAGTGGTCGAATGCACCGCACTCGAAATGCGGCGTACCGGCAACGGTACCGAGGGTTCGAATCCCTCCCTCTCCGCCATTTACGCCCCCTGTGCGGCTGGCAAAAAACCCTGAAATCTGTTATAAAAGCCCGGAAATCAGCGGTTTTTTGATGCCGCTGCGTTTCACTCGATCCGACACAATCCCACGCAAAGTGTGGGGAAAAGTGTGGGGAAAAATTGAGGTGAGGTGGCATGGGAAAGCTCACTGCGCTCAAGATCCGTTCGCTGATCGAGCCCGGACGGTATTCGGACGGGGACGGCCTGTTTCTCGAGATCAACGGCAAAGGGGCAGCTAGCTGGGTTCTTAGAATCCAGAATAAGGGAAAACGCCAGGATATCGGTCTGGGATCACTCAAGGTGGTTTCTCTCAAGGATGCCAGAGAGGCCGCGTTCCTCACGCGCCAGAAGATCGCACAAGGCATCGACCCTGTCGCGGAGCGGAAGCAGGAGCGGCAGGTGATTCCGACGTTCCGCAAAGCCGCCGAGATGGTCCATGAGGAACACAAGGAGGCGTGGAAGAACGGCAAGCATCAGGATCAGTGGATCGCGACGCTGAAGAGCTACGCCTTCCCCAAGATGGGTGACCGCTTGGTCAGCGAAATCGAAGGCCCCCTGATCCGGGACGTGTTGGCTCCGATCTGGCTGACGAAGCCGGAAACGGCGCGCCGCGTACGGCAACGCATCGGCACCGTTCTCGACTGGTCGTACGCGCGCGGGTTTCGCGCGACCGAAGCGCCAATGCGGTCGCTTTCCAAGGGGCTGCCTCGTCAGCCCAAAAAGGAGAACCATTTCGCGGCCCTGCCTTATGCATCCGTGCCGAACTTCCTCGAGAAGCTAGGCGAGCGGGAATCGGTGGGCCGCGTAGCGCTGGAAGCGCTCATCCTGACGGCGGCGCGGTCAGGAGAAATTCGGGTCGCGACTTGGTCTGAACTCGATCTGGAAGCAGCGTTGTGGACGATCCCCGCCGAGCGGATGAAGATGGGGCGAGTGCATGTCGTGCCCCTCGCACCCGAAGCGGTGGCGGTGTTCGAGCGCGCCAAGGCGTTCAAGGTTGGCGCCAGCGACTTGGTGTTCCCGGGCCAGAACGTGAAGAAGCCGCTGTCGGATATGACGCTCCTCAAGATCCTACGTGACATGGACCTCGCGGTGACGGTGCACGGGTTTCGGTCGGCATTCCGGGACTGGGTTGCGGAGCAGACGGACTATTCAGGAGAGATCGCGGAAGCGGCACTCGCCCACACGGTCTCGAACAAGGTCGAGGCGGCCTATCGCCGGACCGACTTTCTAGACAAACGTCGGCTGCTCATGCGGGAATGGGCGGTATTTTGCAAAAAGACGCCCCCTGCGTCGGACGAGAACCGGGACGACGAGTCCAAGGCCTGAGCTTGGCCTCGAATAGGGGAAGGGGTTGTAGAGTGCGAGGTGCGCGAAGCGCTTCTAGGGGAGAGCGGCCCGTTCTGGCCCTCGTCGACCCGCCCGCTTCTGACCGATTGCGCTAAGCCGGCAGCGGGCGCGGTCAAATGCCGCAACGACCTACTTATGCTATGGGGCGCTCGCGGCGACATCGATCAAGAAAGTGGAGCGGCCGTTTGCGACCATTTTTTGCCGTTCCGGTCAGGTCACGGGTACGACCGCTATCGCCAAGAACGGCCAGTCATCGGTTCTCGACCGAGGGGCAGCATCGCCCGATCAGAAGTCATTCGTTGCACGCTCCCCCGCCGTGACACTGGCTGCTGCGGCACACCATTTGGCAGTCCCATTTTTCCGTCTCTCCGGGACATTTTCGGGAAAGAGCAAACGGGAACAGATTTCGGGAAAACTGCCCCCTATAGGCATAGGAAAGGCCGCTCCGCTCGTTTTGTCCCGTTCGACCTTCGTTTACGGGAAGGCCTGCTATCAAAATAATGTAGCTGGGGTCGCTCGAAACGCTCACTGACCTGGCTGCAAATCGATAATCGTCGGCGCCGAGCTGTCATAGGCCAATAGTAGGTCGATTCAAATTACTGCTAGCTATTGCCGTCATGCCGATGCGTGGCCGCCAAAAAGCAGTTGAAGTGCCACGCATGCAACATGATGATATCGTGCAATCGCTTTGCGATACGTCAGTCGACGATGCCCCTTACTGGATAGTCCTTTGCCTTCACGAACCGGATGCCGTCCAGTAGCCCCTTCAGATCGGGGCGGGAGAACGGTGCGTTCGATACGTCAACGATTTGGACATTGCCTTGCGGATTGATAACGAACGTCGCCGGTTCAGCAAAATTACGATCCGTTTCATCGGATGATCGCGGCGATGAGACATAAAGGCCCAGTTCCCGCATTTCCTGCTCTCGAAGGTCTGTCAGGACCGGTAGCGACCAGCCATTCTCCGAAATCTCGCTCTGGGCGCGCTCCAGCGGATCAGATGAGAGCGCCCATACTGTGATCCCCGCATCGGTGAAGTCACTTTGCATCCCGTTCAGCGTGGTCAGATACTGTTTGCACAGGGGGCAGTGCTTCCCACGGTAGATGACCAAGAGGCGCCATCCTTCGGCGGATGCCGGAGCGATCGTATCACCGGTGACGCTCCGCCACTCGAACTGGGGAAACGGTGCTCCAGCTTCAAATTTCTTGGCGATGCTCATGTCTTGTCCTTTAGAGTTACCGTCGTTGGGAGACGTCGCTGACTTCGATCCGGTTCCCGAGGATAGCTGGCGACCAACGATGTTGATTTAGGGTACGACAATCGGAGTCGGTTTAGCCGCCGCCCTGCAATCATAATGGATCAACGAGCCTGTGCGTCCCTGCGCCTTCACAACTTTCCCGATCGCGTGCGCAGCGTGCGCGTGCCTCTTCACAAAGGTTCAGCCGGCAGTGCGCGTCCTGCCAATCAGCAGGCTGAAAACGTAACCCAGAGCCGCGCCGAAAATGACGTGCAGCGTGGCTGTCATGATTGGTGCCATGATACCGAGATTAAGGGCGAAGAGACCAGCTCCCGCCATCGGCATGATGACAACCATCATCACCAGCCAACCGATCAGGCCTAGAATGATCCCTTGCACCACTGTGCTGCCAGGCAACCGGCCGACGAGCAGAGCAAAGACGACGCCGTAGCCAATTGTACCGATCATGAAATGGCCGAGCCAGCCAAGTGAGGTGTTGCCCGGCGCGCCCATCATTGCGGCCAGCATCGATGCGATATCGAGCTGGGGCATGATCCCCATCATACCCTTCATCACCATCATCATGGAAAGAACGAGTGTTGCGACGAAGGCCGCGCCCATGGATTTGCCGACATTTGCCACCGATCGTCTCCTTGGATTGTTTGATTCTGTATTCGTCGGAAGAGCGCGGGAAGTTACAGCCCATCCCGTCAGGAAATGCGGAACAGTCGATCCAAGGAAAGCCGGCCACCGCCCCATGCGATCAGCGGCAGCATCAATCCTGCCCAGCTCAGATGGGTCGGCCACGCATCCGGATAGACGAAGATCTCGATCACCAGGGTCATCCCCAGCAAGGCAGCGGCAGACAGTCGGGTAAAAAGACCAAGGACGAGCAGGATCGGGAATACGAGCTCGGCCGTCGCCGCGAGATAGGCCGCCGTGACCGGCGGGATCAGCGGGAGGGCATATTCAGTCTGAAACAGTGCGATGGTTTCCGGCTTCATGGTGAGAATGCCATCGACCTTGGTCCGTCCGGACAGGAAGAACACGCTCGCGATACCAAGGCGTTGCACCAGCAGCAGGAACGATGGAGGCAGGAGACGGCCTGCTAGTAATGCCGCACGGGCGAAGGGCCGGTGCCGCGCGGGCGTATCAACGACGTTCGACGTCATGATGGTATCATCCTCAGGAAACAGGTGTTTGGAGGGCACCTTTCGACAGGAGGCGCGCGACGATCGAGGCGAGATCTGCGTCCGGACACGCGGTCAGCGTCCGCTCTGCGCATTCGACAAGGGGCAGGCCCGATACAAGAAGATCGAGGAACAGAATGTCTGCCCATGGCACCGCGTCGGCCGTGACGAAGGCGTCGCCGCGAGTCAGGTGAATGCCACCCGGCTGCCAGGCGACGTCGAACGGCTCGACAAGGTCTGTCTGATGGGCAAGCCAGATGGCTGCTGCGGGACCCTCGAACCAGGCATGGCGGGATGCCGGATGCAGCGGCTGAATATACGCGGCATTCTCGGTGAGATCGATTGTCGAAAAGGTTTTGGCGGAAAGCGGCTCGACATCGGGCGCAAAGAACGCCTCGGTCCACAACAGATCGATGCGCGCGACATCGGCCAGATATGGCAATTCCGCCCGTATCGGATGTCCGGCCAGATAGGTTGGGAACGATGCTCCGTAGGTCGCCATGACCGGCGTCTCGGGGCGGTGCGTTCTCGCGTAATCCAGCGCGATGCCCGCAAATGCCGCCGCCCCAAGCAACGCCTCGATCCGTGGATAATTCGCGGCCAGGGCGTCGATAGCCGCCGACAGTGACGTGTTCCGATAGACTGCAAATCCCGGCAGAGCGGCCAGCTCCGGGTTCGTCGGATCAACGATCAAGGAGTCGGCGAACCACCGTTGGAAAGCGCCGAGTTCAGGCATGATGGCGCTCCCGCGCCGCGGCAAGGATTTTCGCCGCCCGGTCTCGTTCGGCCATGAGCTCTTCGAAGGGTGGAATATTGCCGTCGCGCTCGATCAGCGTCGGCCTCGCGCCGATCCTGTCGATCAGGTGCCGGTACAGCGACCATACCGCCTCGACTACGGGAGCGTCGTGGCTATCAATCAGCAGGGCATCCCCCAATCCCGGATCGGGCGTATGTCCGGCAAGGTGAATCTCACCGATGGCGTCCGATGGCAGCGCGTCGAGATAGACATGCGGATCGTAGCCGAGATTATTCGACGACACATGGACGTTGTTGACGTCTACCAGCAGGCCGCACCCGGATCGGACGACAAGTTCGGCAAGAAAGTCGGTTTCGCTCCATTCGTGCCCGTCGAGGTGCAGATACAGCGACGGGTTCTCGATCAGCACCGATCGGCCGAGCGTGGCCTGCATTCGATCGATATTGTCGACGATCCGGTACAGCGCCTGAGTCGTGCGTGGAAAGGGCAACAGGTCGGGAAAGCAGGTCGCGCCGCTACGCGACCAAGCGAGGCGCTCGGAAACAAGGAAAGGCTGGTAGGTGCCGACAAGTGCCTTCAGTCGGGCAAGATGATCGACATCGGGCGCTTCGTCACTCGCGAGCGAGAGGCCGACACCGTGCATGGACAGGGGATGAGCCTCGCTGATCGCTGCCAGCATTCGCTTCCGGATGCCGCCCGCGACCATGTAGTTCTCTGGATGAACCTCGCACCACAGTCCGACCGCCGGCGATCGCAACACGCCATCGAGATGCTCGGGCTTGAAGCCGATTCCGGCGGTCGGGTGCATGGATCAGGCCGCCTTCGGGGTCAGCGAGCCAGGACCTTTGGGCGTCGAGATCTTGGTGCAGGTGCCGGCCTTGACCATCTTCCAGGCATTGCCCTGATAATTGACCTTGGAAGTCCCGGCGCACGTCGTGCCGGCGCCAGCCTTGCAGTCATTCTTTCCGGCGAGAGCGACGCCGTAGCATTTCTCCATACCCTTCATGCCCATCTTCCCGCCCATTGGCTGGGACTGGGCGAGCGCGGCCCCCGAAGCGAGGCTCGACAGCGCAAGAGCGGCGACGCTGAGATTGATCGTTTTCATGGATTTGCTCCGAAGCGAGATTGGCGTGCCGCGAGGGCACGACAGCCAATCCGAACGAAGCCGTGCAAAAGTTACAGGCTGAGAAGTTCGGCGAACGAATTTCGATGTAACCTTTGGGTGTTTTCGCGCGAAGAGGGATGCGTAACGGCCCGGTGGACATGACAGAGGCAGATCTGAAGCTCTTGATGGTCGCCGGTATGGCGGGCGATGGGCGCGCACAGAGCGCGTTGCTGTCGAGCTGCGCCGTCCGTTTACGCGCCTATTTCGCCCGAAGACTGGCAGGGCGCGATCATGATGTGGAGGATCTCGTGCAGGATACGCTAATCGCGATTCATACCCGGCGCGAGAGCTATGATCCCGCATTGCCGCTGACCGCATGGCTCTATGGCATAGCGCGCTACAAGCTGATCGATCATTTCCGGCGGAACGGCATTCGTGCGACCGTACCGATCGACGATATTCCCGAGGCGGCTATCGAAGATGATGGCGATACCGTTCTGGCGCGGATCGATATCGACCGCATGTTGGCGACACTTCCCGCCAAACAGGCAGCAGCGATCCGCTTGACTCGCATCGATGGCTTTGCCGTGACCGAGGCTGCCGACCGTAGCGGACAAAGCGAGGCGTCGATCAAGGTCGGGGTACATCGCGGGCTTAAAGCGCTGAGCGTGGCGATAAAGGGCAGACGCTTGTGAACACCGACGATCTCATCGCCGAGCTGGCGGCCGACACCCGGCCCGTGCGCCCGGGAACGGCTGCCTGGCGGATTGCCGGCGCGCTGCTCGCAGGCGGTTTTGTGTCGCTGATCGTGCTCGATATGATTCTGGGTGCTCCCTTGCGCGCAGTCGCGACGACCGGGATCATGGTTTTCTCGGTCAAGCTTTCCTACGCGATCGCGATGACGGCGATCGCCGCGGGACTTCTTCTCACGCTGGGTCGACCCGGACATCGGATCGGCTTGCGATGGGCGTGGCTGCTGGCACCGTTCATGATCGTCCTGGCTGCCGCCTCGATGGAAATGACCAGCATCACCCCGCAGGCGCGTATCGGTCTTGTCCTCGGATCGACATGGGCAACCTGCCTCACGGCGACGATCGGGCTCAGCGTGCCGGTGTTCATGGCCTTGCTGTGGGCGTTTCGACGTCTGGCGGCGACACAGGTCATGTTGACCGGTCTGTTGGCCGGCATGACGTCCGGGGCAATGGGTTGCGTCGTCTATGCGCTCTACTGCCCCGAACAGGCGGCATCATTCATGCTCGTCTGGTACACCGGCGGAATGTTGGTGTCGGCGCTGCTCGGGGCGGTGTTCGGCTCCCGGCTGCTACGCTGGTGACGGCCGTGGCCAGGCTTATCCGCATTATTCACGAGCCCGATGGTGAGACGATCGCCGAAGGCGAAGTCGGTTTGTGGGGCATCACTCCGTTCGAGGGAAATTACTATATCTCCCGGCGGTGCCTGAAGACGAAGGGTTTCCGCACGACCTGGCTTCCCGGTCTGTGCATTTACAAATTCCTTTATGTCTGGCTGGATTTCGTCGCAGCGGACGGCACGCGCGATCGGATGCTGGGCTGGCGTTACTGGCTCCCCAATCCGCTGTTCTTTTTCATCGCCTTCCGTGTCGCGGTGCCCCAGGTTGCGTCGACCCTGCGCGTCGTCGATCTTGATACGACACGCTGACGAACAGCATGTGCAGGGGGCAGCGCGCGGGAAACTGGCCCGGCCTGTAACCTTTCGCATTCGTCATCCGAACACATGAACAGGACCGTCCATCAGGTCCTGTTCATGTGTTCGAAAGGATGATAGGTTGAAATTTCCAGTCATGCTGGCCGTCATGGCTACATCCGCGATTGCGGCCATCGCACCGGCGCAAGCAGCCGAGGTCCGTCCCTTCGACGCACGCGCCTTCGCTCAGGCACAGAAACAAGGACGACCGATCCTTGTCGATGTCTTTGCGGATTGGTGCCCGACCTGCAAGGCGCAGGCGCCGGTCATCGAGCGCATCGCAAAGTCGCCGTGGGCGTCGAAAATGATCGTTTTCCGCCTGAATTTCGACACGCAGAAAGCTGCGTGGAAGCAATTGGGTGTCCGTCGGCAAAGCACGCTCATCGCCTTTCGAGGTCCGCGTGAAACCGGGCGTCTCGTCGGCGATACCGATCCCGCGCGCATCGAGGCATTGATCCGTTCGCCGATCGCGTGACGACGCTCAATCCGCTGCTCGCTTATCTGGCGGGGGTGCTGTCCATCCTGTCACCCTGTGTTCTGCCGCTGGTGCCGATCGTTTTCGGAACAGCGCAGAGCCGACATCGGCTCGGCCCACTCGTACTGGGTGCCGGTCTCGCGACGAGCTTCACACTGGTTGGCCTGTTCGTCGCAACGATCGGCTTTTCGATCGGACTGGATGCCGATGCGTTCCGCATGGCGGGCGGCATCGTTCTGATCGCCTTCGGGCTAATGCTGGCGATCCCGCCGGTACAGGCCCGTTTCACGGCAGTGCTCGCACCGATCAGTGCGTGGGCCGAGCAACGGATGGGTGGCGTTCAGGGCAGCGGCCTGCCCGGTCAGGCCGCGGTCGGTATCCTGCTCGGCCTCGTCTGGGCACCATGTGTCGGCCCGACGCTGGGCGCTGCTTCCGTATTGGCGGCGCAAGGCCGGAACCTCGGTGAAGTCTCGCTCGTCATGACCGCGTTCGGGATCGGTGCCGCGACCCCGTTGGTTCTGATTGGCCTGCTATCCGGGTCGACCATGCGTCGGGTACGCGGCGGGATGCGGACAACCGGCCTGGTCGGCAAGGCCATGCTGGGCGCGATCCTGATCGCAATCGGGCTGGCGATCCTCACCGGCTTCGATCGGATGTTGGAGGCCGTACTTACGGACCTGTCGCCTGATTGGCTGGTGCGTCTGACAACGCGCTTTTGAAGCAGGTCGATACCAAAAGGAGCATTGCTCGTTGTTCGAAGGCTCCGAATGCCGCCAACACTCGGAGCCGATTGCATTCAAGGATTAAATAGCGATGCACGACCCGCAGTATTCCCGCCGTGCCGTTGTCGGTTTGGGTAGCATGGTCGCGATGTCGACGATCATCGATCCCGCCTTTGCACGAGAAAAGGACCCGACACTTATGACCGCTCCGCTGATCGTGTTCGACGTCAATGAAACACTGTTGGACATTGACGTACTCGATCCTCTTTTCGAGCGCGTTTTTGCCGCCAAGGGGCGAATGCGCGAATGGTTCGCGCAGCTGATCCTATACTCGCAGACCTTGTCGCTGACGGGCGACTATGTCCCGTTCGGAAAGCTGGGGGCGGGCGTTCTGCGGATGCTCGGCAAAATCCATGATGTGCCTATCACCGAAGATCATATTCGCGAACTGAGCACGATGATTGGGAACCTGCCGGTGCACCGCGATGTGCCGATGGCGTTGCGCCGCCTGAAGGATGCAGGATGCAGGCTCGTTACACTCACCAACACGCCCGCCGGCGCAGCGCCGGATCCGCTTGATAAGGCCGGCCTGGCGCCGTTGTTGGAGCGGCGCTTCACGGTGGAACCGGCCCGGCGTTTCAAGCCGTCGCCTGCTACCTATCAACTGGTCACTGACACGATGGACGTCGCGAAATCTTCCACCTGGTTGGTCGCAGCCCACACATGGGACACGATCGGCGCCCAGTCGTTCGGTTGGAATGCCGCTCTGGTAACGCGCGTCATCAATGCGCCTTTGCTTGTGGAGTCTGTTCCGCAACCGTCAATCGTCGAAGAGACAATGACGGAGGTGGTTAATATGATCCTGAAAGCCACAAGGCTGAAATGACCTGGTCGTACCCTATCGCAAATTAGGTAATCGTAGGGCTGATAGCATTAGCGCCCGGCTGGCGGTGGTTCGTCAAAGAGCATTTCCGGATCGTCGGTTTCAAACCCGCCCTTAGGGCGCTCGACCAGCGTGAAGCGCCAGCGCTGTCCGCGCCTCAGGTCGGTGAAGCCGGCGCGCTCTGCCGCTCGGATATGGACAAAGACTTTGGGCTGTTTGTCGTCACGCGAGATGAAGCCCCAGGCTCCACGGCTCCACCACGGTCGAGATATTTGATCGTTCCGGTCGGCATCACGCCTTCCTTTCGGACCTAACCCTCCTTGGCACAGGCGAGGCACATCGCCGTCGCGGGCGCATGATCGAGACGCCTGGCCTCGATCAGCAGCCTGCGTTTCCCAAAATACCATCGGAAACGAGACAGCCCCGGCCGTCTCGCTGGTTGTTCTCAATCGGGAAGGCTGAATCAGCAGTCTCCCCGTAGTTGGCCTCGTGCTGGGTACGCCAGCTCCATCCTTATTGAAGGCACCTCGCTACCTGCCGCTAGGCAAGGTCGCATCACATGCCCGGTTTCCACGAAGCCGAGCTTGCGAAGCACCCGGCCCGAAGGAGGATTGTCCTCGAAATAGCCAGACGTGATGATGGGAAGGCCGAGACGCTCGAAACCAAAGGCGACGACCGCCCGAGCGGCTTCGGTCGTTATGCCGCTCCCCCAATGGGCAGGGGACAGCCAATAACCCAACTCAGCGGCGTCAGCGCCTTCTTCCGGCGTTAGACCGATCGCGCCGAGAAGTGTGTCGGATCCTCGCAGAGTGACGGCCCACACCCATTCGGCAGGAACGACATGATCTAGGAAAAAGCGGGCATCGGCCGGACCATATGGATGCGGAACACGCGCCAGGCGGCGTGCCACTTCCCAATTTCCGACAACGTCGACTATAGCGTCAATGTCGCGATCGTCAGGCCGCCGAAGGGATAGGCGTTCAGTGGCGAGATCGGGGCGATTGCCCAACGACAAATCAGTGTTCATTGCGTATGCATAAGCTGGCGTGCGTAGCAACCGCAACAGCAGGCGGAATCACTGATGGCGACCGTGGTCATGTGATCGCGCTCGCTGACGCAGAATCGACTTCGCATGGTGAGTTCCTGTTCGGTGGCAACCGGCAGGATGCACTCGCATCACGGCGAATGTCCCAACGCGCACTTTCTGGTTTCGTGATCGCGATTGAAGTCATTATCGGAGTGGCGTGAATCTCACGAAGGGGGACATATGCGTTTGATGATTTGGGCGATCGGTCCGGTGGCTTTGTTGATAGCATCGACTGCAAGCGCACAGAATATAGAAATTAAGTCTTTGATTGACCGTTTCGACGCCGCTCGTATTCAGCATGATCCGGCTGCACTCTCGAAAACTCTCGCGTCCGATTACGAGGAAATTTCGCCAGTTGGTGAAGTCGATGATCGCGGGAAGGTGCTGGGGTTCTACGCTCCCGAGCTGAAGCGTACTGCGCCAGCGATGACCAGCGAACCTCTGGTTATTCGGTCGCCCGGCGACGTCGCTATCATCACAACACGTAAGTCATTCACTATTCCAGGCGGACCAGTTCGATCGGTTCGTGTCCGTTACGTTGCCGAGCGAGCAGCCGGCAAATGGCTGTTGGTTTCGGCGCAGTACACCCCAATTCCGCCAGCAAAGACGGGTTGATTCACATCGCTAAGCTGCTGGCGCTTAGCAGGCTTCTCAGAACGGCGAGTTTTGAGAAGCCTGCCATAATCTCATTTGACCATCCCATTCGAGACGGCTGAGGCTGTCCCGCTGGCGGTTCCCAATTGGGAAAGCCTGATTGTCGAAGCGCACGCCATCGCTACCATAGTGACATGCGCCTCCTTTTTAGTATCGCCGCCCTGACGTTGGTGTCTGCCGCCCCACCAGTCGCACAGCAGCCCGTCCAATATACGCTGGCGCCGGAGGTGTCCGGCGGCAATATCACAGCCTTACGGGTTCAGGTCCGCTTCCGCGCCGACCCCTCGGGCACCACTGACTTCCGATGGGATGACGGTTGGAGCGGCGAGCGCCACCTTTGGCAATGGGCGCGCGATGTGAAGGTCCAAGGTGCGACGGGCGTCGAGCAAAGCAATGACGGGCATTGGCGCATCCGTGCCGCCCCCGACGCGAGCCTGACCGTGACCTATCGCATCGTATCGGCATATGACCACGATCCGACCGTCGAGGACAGCGAACAGGCGCGACCAGTTGTCCGGCCGGGCTGGTTCTATGCCGCGGGCAACGCGCTGTTCGGCTTCCCCGCCGGCCGCGAGAAAGCGCCCGTGACCTTCGACTGGACAGGCGCATCCGGGATCGGCTTCGCGTCCGATCTCGAGCATCTCGCGGGCCGGACCCGCGCGGCGCTTCGCCCCGGCACCGTGGCCGACGCGCTGGAAAGTATCGTCATCGGCGGACATGACCTCAGGACATTTCCGGCACGGGACGGGTCCGGCGTACGCGTGGCAACGATTGGTAGTTATGCCTTCACGCCGGAGCAGTTGGATCGCCTTGCCCGGCGGGTTGTCGCCGTTGAGCGGGATTTCTGGCGGACGGATCGGGGTGCGCCCTTTCTAGTGACGGCGGCTCCCCTCGTGGGCAATCCGGCGGTGATGAGTTTTGGCGGCACCGGCCGCGGTGATGCCTTCGCGCTATGGGTCGATCACCGCGCACCGCTGGACCGCATGAAATGGCTGCTCGCCCATGAGTATTTTCATAGCTGGAACCCCGCGCGGCTCGGCACGATGCCCGAAGATCGGGATGCGCGACCGGCGCATTATTGGTTCAGCGAGGGCTTCACCGACTATTATGCGCGAGCCCTGATGGTTCGTGCCGGCGTGATTTCCCGGGCCGAGTTCGCCGCCCAATGGAACGAGATGCTGGCAGCCTATGCCGGATCGCCAGTGCGGACCTTGACGGGCGCGCAGGCGGCATCTGCCTTCTGGGACAATGACGCAGCGCAGAAGCTTGCATATCAGCGAGGCGCGCTCCTTGCTGCGATCTGGAACCGGCGACTGTTGGAGGCCAGCGGCGGACGGACAAACCTCGATACGGTGATGCTTGCGCAATTAGCGGCGGCCCGTACGTCCGACGGCTACGCGACCGACATCTTTCGCCGTCTGGCCGCGCGCAGTGGACTGAGTGTCGATGACGACGAGGCACGCCATCTGGCTCGCGGAGAACCGATCCTGTTGCCCGCCGACACCTTCGGATCATGCGCGACGATCGTCACTGAACAACGCCCCTCTTTCTCACGAGGGTTCGATGCCGAAGCGACCGCCGCTGCCGGCAACGTCGTTATGGGAGTTGATCCTGGCCATCCCGCCTATGCGGCGGGCCTGCGTAACGGCATGAAGATTCTTGAACGAACCGAAGGGGAACCGGACAACGCCCTTGTTCCCTATGGTCTGCTGGTCGAGGATCAGGGTGCAAAGCGCACCATTCGTTACCTTCCGGAAGGGAAGGAACGGGTTTCCGTCCAGCAGATGCAGACCACGAGGGCAAGTGACAGGCAATGCGGGCAGACTTTGGGCGGAATGGCGAGCGCGACCCTAGGCTGATATAAGGCACCGACTTTCCCGAAACCGCGTCTCTCAGACGTTTCGAGAAACCTAATATTTTCTCGTTTCACCATCGTTTTCGGGACAGCGGCGGACGGCAGCTCACAGTTGAACCCGCCGTTCGGCGAGGCCCCGTATTTGGCTGTTTTGTCCCATGCGCCGTAAGGGCGGCCCCTCGCCCGAGCGAGGAGCCGACAGGTCAAATCTCGGTGTTCTCGGCGAGGGCAAGTGCGTCTTCCACATCGATGCCGAGATAGCGGACCGTGTTCTCGATCTTGCTATGGCCGAGCAGGATCTGGACAGCTCGCAGATTGCCGGTTGCCCTGTAGATGATTGATGCCTTCGTTCGGCGGAGCGAGTGCGTACCGTATTCACTTCGCATCAGACCGACCCCTGTCACCCATTCATCGACAAGCCTGGCGTACTGGCGAGTGCTGAGATGCCCATCACGATCGACTCGACTAGGGAAGACGTAGTCGTCCACCGTGCCGCCCCGCCGCTCCAGCCAAGCCAGCAGGCTGGCGCGAGCATCTGGAAGTAGCTCGAACTGAACCGGTCGGCCTGTTTTCTGCTGCATGACAATCGCTCGCGTTCGGACTTGCCCGCTGCTGACAAGGTCGCCGATCCTCATCTGCACCAAGTCGCAGCCTCGGAGTTTGCTGTCGATTGCCAGATCGAACAGCGCCCGATCTCGCAGGCGTCGACGTTGATTGAGATAGAACCGAATTTCCCAAATCTGCTTCGGTTTGAGGGCACGCTTCGCACCGACGGTTCTTCCGGCATTCCAGACTTGCCGCTTTGTGACGGTGCGCTCGGTTTCAGGCATCTCCATGATCGTTCTCCAATGGCCAGATCGGCCATCGGAAGAACGCTTGCGGGTATGACGGTCTCGTATTGCTCGGGGGCCTATGCCGACCAATTGTGGACATTCGACGACCCGGGGGTGACCGCGTCCTATGGGCCGGTTAGATTAAAAGGCTAGTGGCGATCGGAAGTCGATCAGCCCCAAGGAGAGCCCGGATGCTTTTTCACACCATGGTCGGATCGAACGACATTGAACGGTCGAAGCGCTTCTACGACACGGTGCTCGCCACTTTGGGGGCAGGCGAAGGGGCGCGGAACATCGCCGACAGCGGCCATACGCGGCTGATCTATAATAATGGCAACGGAACCAACTTCATCGTCAGCCAGCCGATTAACGACGAACCGGCAAGCGTCGCCAACGGCAGCACCGTCGCCTTTTCGTGCAACTCGCCTGAACAAGTGAAGCAGCTTCATGATACCGCGGTCGCCAACGGCGGCACCTCGATCGAAGCCCCGCCCGGCCCGCGCAATACGGCATCGCTGGGAACAGTCGAACTTGCCTATTTTCGCGACCCAGACGGCAACAAATTATGCGGAATTCATTTTCCTGCATGATCTGTCCAACACGGATTCGCTTTTTACCCTAGCGGACCCGGATTTTGCGATTGCGCGAGTGTCCGCTTCCCACCGTTTTCCGCGATAGCGGCTCTCGACCAGTTCAAGCTATTCCGCAGCCGGCGCTCGAAAGTCTGCTCCGGCCGAGACCGGCCATTCGCATGCAATCCGCCAGCTCGAGTGTTGCCGGTCCTCACAATGTTCTCTCGCTGCCACCTAATCACCTCGCGAAAGCGGCCTTTGTAGGCGCGACCTGATGTCATTGCGGGATTTGAAGATACCCGCCGCCGACGAACCACGGATTGGCTGCGAGCGTCTGAAACATAACGTGCTGCCAGCTATTGAGGCGAGGTGCGTAGCGAGCTTGCTCTTCGGCGAGATAGGCTTGGACCCCAGCCGCGCCTTTGGTCGCCGCAATCGTGGTGAGATGATCGCGCAGTGGCATGAGATCGTCATTTGCGTTCGACGTGTAGCTCACGCCGAGCTTGACGACATCGAAGTGCCGCTTGGCCCGGAGCCTCGCGACTTGCGGCCAGTGGGCCGGCGCATCGACATGAAAGACAAGGACCGGCGGCCCCGCGACGTCGAGCTGGGCGAAAATCCACTGCTGTTGGGTGAAATCGTCATAATATGGATGGATCGTCTGCTCTTCCGCGCAGGTCGGGAAGCGCGCACGCTTGGCGTTGTTGCAGAAGTCGCAAGCCGGAACGAGGTTGAAGGGACAGACCGATAGATTGGGATAGCGCGCCTTTGGGAGATGATGGTCGAGCACGGTGACAGTGCCGATGCCACAGAGCGGGCATTTGCCGTTTGGCGAGGCGTTCCGGATGGCGCTGTAGATCAACCGTGCTGCACCGTTCGCCGCACTCATCTGCTGTGAATAGAGTCCTTCAAGCTCCGGTCGGGTCACGGCGCCGACGTTGGGCGCGCGGACGACCTGATGCAGGCTTTGGATGCGAGCAAGCTGATCATAATTGGCGGCCGCGGCAACGAGCTGAGGTGTGATCGCCTGAAGTCGAAGGCGCAACGCCGGATCGGCAACGCCACCAACGCAGGTGGCCAGCACGTCGGCCGCCGCCTGGGGCGGCATCGGCAGCGTCCGCATCTATTCGCCGCCGCCCTGGGGCGGGAGCTGATCGGGCAGCACGAGACTGAGCGCTCGCGCCAGCGCCCGACCCTCGGCACCGAGCTGGCCGCCGAACAGCGCCAATATCTGTTCATAGGTGCGGCCCTCTGCCTGATCGGCGATCAGCTTATGAAAGCCGGTCTGCGTCACTTCGAGTCCGAAAACCTCGCGGGTCAGCGTGCCGGCATTCTCGCCAAAGGTTTCATGCTCCGGGCGATCGGCGCGGGCTTCGCGACCGACGCGGCTCAGCTTCCACGCGCAGGACCGCGGAACCTCCTGCAGCACGACCGGCGAATGAGTGGCGATGATCGCGACGCCGTTGCGGTTGATCAGCAGGTCCGATAGCGCGCGCACGAACGCGGAAAGCAAAGGCGGGTGGAGATGGCTCTCGGGCTCATCGATAAGGACAAGCGATTTCTCTTCGACCAACTCGACCAGGCGGGTCATCGAGAGGAGCACGACCGCATGGCCCGAGCTCATCCGCCGAAACAGGCTGCGCGCGCGCTGTTCGAGGTCCGGTCCCTGGTAATCCGCGAGCGCGGACACATTGGCCTCGGCGAACAACGGATCTGCCTCCAGCGTCCGCAGAGCGTTTTCCCAGCGGCGGCGGCGGACGCCCTCGCGGCAGGCGAGCATGCTCTTGGCAAATTCGTGAGCGAGTTCGTGCCCGTCCTTGACGCGCGGGCCGGGCGGCATCGCGATCGGCGCGCCAGTCTGTAGGGCCTCGTGCGTGACCAGACCAACATAGGCGTATCGTTTTTCGCCACTGCTGGCGCCGCCCAGCGGGCCGGTGGAATCAAAGGCGCTGAAAGACACCGTGACAAGGCCCGCAAAGCCGGAATCCTCATCGATGTCATCAAGCCCCCAAGGATTCGCGACGCGATTGCGCAGCTGCCCGACGGGCTGTTGCGGATCGTCGGCCGGCATGCCGAGAAAGGCGCGGGCAAGGAAGTCAAAACAGCGGGTTTTACCGACGCCATTGCGGCCGATCAGCACATGGATGTTGGTCGCCGGCAGCGAATTTGGCGTGACCGCGAAGCTGAGGATCGGTGGCGGTGTCAGCGCGAGTGGATCCGGCGGAAACAGATAGTCGAAGCTGTAGGGCGACAGTGCGACCTCGCCGTGAGCGAGGCGGTTGAAGCGCTCCCGAACCCGCGACATCTCGATATCGCGCAATAGCGAATTGTGGAGGACAGGCTCGTTGGCGTTGACATCGAGAATGGCTGGCGTGAACGCGCAGTCGCGCATAGCCGTCAGGAAGCCGGTGCGGACCTCTTCGCCGAGCGAAATCAGCGTCTCATAATAATTCTCGCCTTGGCCAACCGAGAAGTAGGTCGCGTCCAGCGCGTCGAAGACCGGCGGCAATTCCGTGCTGCCTTGGTCTTCCGTCATACCCTGGCGCGCAATTTTTGCGCTTCCAAGCTCGACGATCGACCCATCGGGCTGGATCGCGCGGATCGCATAGAGCGTGTACCATTTGAACCAGTCGTTCCAATTGTCCTTGATCAATTGGAAAGTCGGCATGCCTTGGTAGGCAGGTTGCTGGTATCCGACAAAGAATCGCACGCTTATCCGTCATCCCCCGTTGATGCTCCACCTTACCACGGGAACGCCTGCCGCCGATACGATCGGTTACCTGCGGACCGCCTAGCGGGGTGACTCGGGTCGCCCGGCAGACGGGCGGGACCATCGCAAAGCGTTTGCGCTTATCGGACATCGGAGGCTATTCGACGCATATGGCGTCGGGGGCACTGAGAGATATCGATATACGCAAGGCAGCCTATGGCCGTCTGCTCGTTCATGCCCAGGCCTGTCCCGACACGCTGGTGATCGACGAACTCGGGCTCAATCATGGCGCCTGTCGCGTCGATATCGCGGTTATCAACGGCCATATCCGCGGGCTCGAGATCAAGGCCGACGCCGACACGCTGGACCGTCTGCCGCGTCAGGTTGCGGCCTATGGCGAGGTCGTCGACAAGGCGTCACTGATCGCCGCACCTCGCCATATCGACGCCGCCCTCGCGATCATCCCTGACTGGTGGGGCGTTGTCGTCGCGCAACGCGGCCGGCGGAGCGGCGTGACCTTTCACCGAATTCGGGAGGAACGGGTCAACCGCATGGTCGATTCAATGATGCTCGCTCGGCTGCTTTGGCGCCCCGAAGCGATCACGATCCTGCGCGGTGTCGGCGTTGCGGAACGCGATCTACGCGCGCCTCGCGAGGCTCTGTATCAACGCCTTGTCGCGGAGCTGCCGAAGCGCATCTTGGCTTATAAGGTCCGCGAGACCCTCAAAGCCCGTTCAGCCTGGCGAGATCGTCCACCACTTTCGTGATGTGATGGTTGGTCGCGACCCATTTCCAGGTCGTCTGATTACCACGTTTTTCGCTGCCGGTCCGGCAGCCATCGATATAGGCGCTGCCAGCTGAAAAGGTCGGGCCGAGAAAGCGGCCCGATGCCGTCAGATAGGAACAGAGGCCGGGATAGGCCTGATTGCTGCCACCCTTGTCCCGCTTCGCTTTTGCCACCAGCCAACCGTCATCCACAGCATAGCGAATGTTAGGCGACCCGCGCATAAAGCGCATGTCACCTTGGGCGAAGGTGACGGCCGCGACGGCATAGTCACCAAAGCCAGGGCGGCGGACGCCTTGGGGAAGCTGCGCGACGAGGGCTTTGTAAAGGAGCCATTCGCGGCGCGGGAGAAATTGGATCGCCTGTTTGAGGTCGGCCAGAGAGTCCGGGAAGGAGGTGGCGATGACGGTGACGCTCCGCGCATCGCCTAAAATCGTCGCACCGCTCAAGGCTGCGGTCACGACGGCGATCAGACCATCCTGCGGATCATATGCCGGGCATTGCAGGTCGAGAAGGATGTCGAGCGCGTCGGCCTCGATCTCGAGGCGCGTCAACAGCGTGTCGACATTAGTGTCGAAGTCCGGATCGAGCGCCTCGTCGAGCGTGCAGCGCAGCGCCACCCCGCGCCCGTCGATGGCGTCGATCAGGAAAACGGCCTGCTGATAATCGTCGTCCCGGTCGAGCGCGGTGACCGGCGTCAGTGCGGCTTCCTGCGCGCGGGTTTCATCGAACAGGAAAGTGAGCGGATGACGGCCGTCGTCCATCCGCGTTGCGGCGGGCAGTTGGCCCGCATCGAGTAACGCAGGACCATCCCCCCAGCGCTTTTTGAGTTGTTTCGCGAATGGCGAGAGTTGCTCGCCGATTTCCTTCTTCGGCTTGCGCAGCTCGAAGTCGTAATCGGGCGGCAAAACCTCGATCAGCGGCACGACCCCGGCCTTGAGACCAGGATCGAGCTTTTCGAGCGCTTGATATTCGCCCATGCGCCAGCGGAGCAGCGGGACATAATCGGTCGGCATGATCATCTCTCGCTCTCCCTAAAGCCCGAATTGGCGCCGAACCTCGCCATTGCCGACGAGCGTTCTTAGCAAGGTATAGTCGTCGGCTTCGCGTCGGATACGACCGGCGATGATTGCCGGGCCGACCCCGAAGCGCTTGGCGTCGGTCATGACGGCTTTCTGGGTTCGGGTGTAGCGCGATACGCCGAGCTTCCACTTTTCCGACGACAGGAGCACCTCCTGCGCGAACAGGTCGGCATCGCGTTCAACCTGATCGCCGGCCGGTGCGTCGGTGTCGTCGAAGATCGCGGCGAACTCCCCCTCGCCGATATGCAGTTTCAGATGACCGATCTCGTGCAGCAGGGTGAACCAGAAATTGTCGAGCCGATCGTGGCGCAGCGTCAGCGCGACGATCGCATGGCGATCGAGCGAGCAGAGCGCTGCGCCGTCGAGCAGAGTGCCTGGCAGCTGGCGTTCCACGATGAGCGAGATCCCGGCGGCGCGCAGATAGTCTGCCGACGCGGCGGGGCCATTGGGATCGAGGCTCAACCTGACCAGGCCTTCGAGCCACGCATCGGAAATTCGACTGCGATCAAAGGTCGCTTCGGGTGGATCGCGATCGGCAACGCTTCGGATGCGGGCTTCCCACGCAGCAATCGCCGCCTCATGCACCTGACCGTTCGACCGCACGGACTTCCGGTGGAAGGCCATCGGCGCATATTGGGCGTGCGCCCCGCGCAGGAAGGCCGGGACGAGTTCGCCGGCCGCCTTGCGCGCCTGTGCCATAGTGCCCGAGAAATCCTCGAACCAGCCACGCTTATACATTTCGGCGATCGGAAAGGCTTGCCAAGCCTCGGGCGTGACGGCCTCCAGCTGATTATTGCCGACCAATTCAGCGCGCTCGCTGATCCGCACGCTCAGCGCGTCAGCAATCTCGATTAGCCGGTCGAGGCTGGCCGACCGATAGCGCTCGGCTTCATAGCGCTGGATCTGCTGCTCCTTGAGCCCGAGAAAGGTGCCAAGATCCTTCTGACTCATCCCGCGCGCGATCCGCGCCTGGATGAGGATATCTGGCAGGTCATGGAGGCTTTCGGCCGAGAAGGCACTGATCTGCCCCGAGCGCAGCTTGTCGTAAAAGCTGGCGTCCTCTTCGAGCTCGTCGATCTGGCTCTTGAGGGCAGCACGCTGGGCCTCGATCAGCATGGCCGGCAGGTTGGTTCGGTCAGCCGACAAAGCGGACGCGCTCGCGGTCAGCTTTTCGATCAACGCTCGCGTCGACCGATATTGCTTTTCATTGGTGATCATGGCGTCGCTCCTTTCAGGGGCGCGAGCGAGACGCGCAGAATGCCCTTGGGCAGGCCAGAAAATTTCTCGACTTGGAAGAAATCGAGGAAGGTATGCCCGAGCCCGTCGGGCGAGCCGGCGATGAACATCTCGCCAAGGTATTTGGCCTTCTGCGCTGCGCGCTTGTTTTCGAATCTCAAAAGGACCGGGTCGAGCAAGGCGAGATCGACGCCGAGATGATCCCAGCAGCCATCATAATCACCGGGATGCGGTTTGGCGGTGACGAAGCTGCCATCGAGGTAGAGTGTCGAACAGCCGGCATCGGCCAGCGCTTGCGCGAGGCGGCGGAATCCTTCGAATAGCCAGCGGCGATGGGTTGTGTTTGCGAAGCGCGTTTCGATCTCATCGATCGACGCATCGTGGATCCCGGGGGGAAGCACGGGCCATGGAGCTGGAGAGCCAAGATCGACCAGAGTCGGTATCATGGACACAACAATATCGTTGTGTTGCTGTTTTGTCTAGCCGTATGCGTGTAGTCCCATAAGACGCCTGCTATTGACCTTCACCAGCCTCCCGGTTGGAAATCGGCTATTCTGATATCTGGGCGCAGTGCGATCGGCTTGTAATGTCCGGTCTCGACGAAAGCAGTCGTTAGAAGATCTGACTGGGAATGACCGGAAAGTCCCACATCACGCCATTTGGGATGACAACGCATCTTCGAAATCCAAGCGCTTCCGGGCGGCGGATTCCCAGGTCGCTTCCGGAATCGAGTGGGAACGCTGCGATGGGTCGCGAACGCGCTCATCCGTCAGGGTGATCATCGACGTGGTAGAACATCGGATTGCGCAGCCAATCATCGACGGCCGAGGCGCGCCATCCCACGCAGCGCGTGCTGAGCTGGACGTACTTTGGAAAGGTGCCGTTCGCCATCTTGCGGTAGAGGGTGGACCGGCAAAGCCCGGTTTGGTCGAGCACGGCCTTCAAACGCAGGATGCGGTCGGGGTTGGTAGACATGGCATTGCCTCGCAGTTCCTGAGATGGGGAACCGCCAAGGTCCTGCTTTTGCCTGATCGGCAGTAGGGCCTCGCTAGGGTCCTCACGGCATTTTCGAGGGACATCCAGACAGCAGAGTGCTGCCGTCTCCTGCGATGCCGCAGGACCGGGCTCTACGCCGCTGGCGCGGCGCCGAGCCGTGCCGTCTCGGCCCATGCGGGTTGCGATCCCTGACGGGTGACGGTGCGGCCTCCGCACCGTCAGCGGACAGCGTGGGGTGCCCCCCACGCCGGTGTGACGCGCCGGGCGCGTCTGGCGGGGGTGGGCGTCACGGCCCTGTAGTCCCGCCGCGGCGTGCTGCAACCGGCTGCGCCGGTCCTCCACGTACGTTTCGGCCCGTTGGGTGCAGCCCGCCTCCTCTCGGCGGGACTGTCGGTCCGCTCCTGCCGCCCACCCCCGCCATTCCGGCCGGGCTGCGGTGGTTTGGAAGGAGTGAGGATCATGTCCAGGACCATCGACCAACGTCAGACCCTCTATGCCGAGGTGACAGCGCGTGTGATTGCCGAGCTGGAGGAGGGGCGGCTGCCCTGGGTGCAGCCTTGGGACAGCGCGGCCTGTGCCTGCACCATGCCGGCAAACGGCATGACCGGGCGGCGTTATTCCGGAATTAACGTGCTCATCCTGTGGGCCAAGGTCATCGAAGGCGGGTACAGCTCACAACGCTGGCTGACGTACGCCCAAGCCCAAGCGGCGGGTGGCAATGTCCGCAAGGGCGAGCACGGGACCACCGTCTGCTATGCCGATCGCTTCACGCCGAAGGGCGAGGATGACAGCACAGGTGACGACAAGCGGGAGGCGCGTACGATCGCGTTCCTCAAGCGCTTCACCGTCTTCAACATCGACCAGTGCGAAGGTCTGCCCGAAGCGCTGACGCAAGCGCCGGAGGTTCGTCCCGAGATCGAGATCCTGCCCGAAGTTACTGTGCTCATCGAGGCCAGCGGCGCGGATGTGCGGATCGGCGGCGACCGGGCTTATTACCATGCCATCGCCGACTATGTCGCCGTGCCACCGGTTGCGGCCTTTCATGAGCCGATCAACTGGTATCGCACCGCGCTCCACGAACTCGGCCATTGGACGGGGCATTCAACGCGCTGGAACCGCGATCAGACCGGCGCATTCGGCAGCGCCAGTTATGCCCGTGAAGAGCTTGTCGCCGAGATGGCGAGTGCCTTTGCCTGTGCGTCGCTGTCGATCAAACCGACGGTGCGGCATGCCGACTATATCGGGTCGTGGCTTGAGGTGCTGCGCCACGACGACAAGGCCATCTTCCGGGCCGCGAGTGCTGCCAGCAAGGCGGCGGACTACCTGCTCGGCTTGCCGAGCGCGAAGCCGACCTGCTGCCGGTCGGCTATTTCCATGTCGTCTTCACGCTGCCGGCCGAGGTCGCCGACATTGCGCTCCAGAACAAGGCGGCGGTCTATGGGCTGCTGTTCCAGGCGGCGTCCGGGACGATGACGACCATCGCTGCGGACCCGAAGCATCTGGGTGCCCGTATCGGCATCACCGCGGTGCTCCATACGTGGGGCTCGGCGATGACCCATCATCCGCACATCCACATGATTGTGCCGGGTGGCGGGCTGTCGCCGGACGGCAGCCGCTGGGTGTCGTCACGCCCGGCGTTTCTGCTGCCGGTGCGCGTGCTGGGAAAGCTCTTCCGCCGCCTGTTCCTGACCCGGCTGATGGCCCTGCACGACGCCGGGCGGCTCGCCTTCCATGGCAGCCTCGCGCACCTCGCCGACCGGCGGGCGTTCCTGCGCTACATGGCACCGATCCGGAAGAAGCGCTGGGTGGTCTACGCCAAGCCGCCGTTTGCCGGACCGGAGACGGTGCTCGCCTATCTGTCGCGCTACACCCACCGCGTTGCGATCTCGAACAGTCGGCTGCTGCGCTTAGACGAGACCGGCGTCACCTTCCGCTACAAGGATTACCGCCGGGGTGGTGCTGAACGACAGCAGGTCATGACGCTGGCCGCCGAGGAGTTCATCCGTCGGTTCCTGCTCCACGTCCTGCCCAAGGGCTTCCACCGCATCCGCCACTACGGCCTGCTCGCCGGCGCCACCCGCAAGGCGCATCTCGAACGTGCCCGCGAACTGCTTGGGGTTGCGCAGCCTGTCGCGCCCGATGCTCCGGTCGAACCGGACGACATCCGACCGCCATGCCCGTGTTGCGGCGGGCGTATGGTCGTCGTCGAAACCTTCGAGCGCCAATGCCAGCCCCGCGCTCCGCCGGCCCATGCTCTTCTATCCGGGATGCAGGCGTCGTGACCCGGCACGGCCCGAGAGCAACATACCCCGCAGCGCCGGTGCTCGCGGAGACGGTGCCATCCGCGCCGACCGCCGCCAGAGCGCTGGCCACGTCGACTGTTACCGGGCTGTCCCCGCCGGTGAACCCATCCTGCTCACCCGATTCCGGACGGTCCACCTTCAGGGGCGCGTCCACATATGCCGTGTTGCTGCGCACCCCAGCAGGCCGGAAACCGAAAACCCCATAGCGCACCGCTTGCGGCCCGCGGGTTCGGGCTTCCAAGACTTTCGTACGCCTGCCGGCATCCGAAACTCTTCAGGAGAACGGCCCGTCCGCTATTGAGTGCCCGTCGGCTTTAAGCGGACGATTGTTCAGGCGGCGGGGCAGGGCGGGCGAATTCCTGCTGATGGAAATCCGCCGACCCGCCGGTGTTGCTGTGTCCACCGCCTCGGTTAGCGAGTGGAAGATGGCGCCAGCGGCGGCGATCGACTCTAGCGCAAACAAGAGATCGCGCGTCGCTCCAAAATTACACGAAAGAGGCTGGCATTATCGATACTCCAATTTTGCATTACACAAAATTCACTTGAAGCCTTTCCAGCGAGAATAGAAGATCTATTTGGCCGGAACATAAGGCCGAATCAGGAGTAAATCGTTATGGAAAAGTTGCAAAACGAAACCAATAACCTCCAGATCGTTACGCTTGCGGACGATGAGATTGAAATCGTCAGCGGCGGTGCAAAAGCTGTCAAGAAGTGTGAAATTTCAGCCAGTTCGGATGGTACCATTTCGGTGAAGTGTTCCATCACCTGGTAACGAGATCATCATTCCTAAAGGGGCCGTCAGACCTAATGGTCGGACGGCCCTTTTGCGTTAAATGAGGCAAACATGCTAATCCCGCTGTCATTATTAGCCGCTTCCTATATGGGAAAAGTAGCAAGCATTTCTAACAATGACGTAGCGATATTGGATGAGATAAAACAGTGCCAAACCGCAGTCGCGCATTCTACGCAAGGCGTGGATAATTATTTTACCCCAATCTCGGCTAGCTTAGCCTGCTATTACGGACCTTTAGATAAAGCAAACGTTGACGCCGCGCTGAAATGGTCGCAGTCAGACACGCTCAAATATAGGCGTACTTTGGTAGTAAAATCCCCTGGCGGCGATGCCAATCTTGGTATTTTACTCGGAAATTCCTTGCTTGGTCAGCGTACATTGGTAGCTGTAGATGAAATATGCTTGTCATCTTGTGCAAATTATCTTTTTTTACCGGCTTTCAAGAAGTATATAAAGCCATATTCCTTGGTCGTGTTCCATGGGGGGGCTGCAAAGTCTATGGCGAAAGACATTTCAAAATCAAACCTTCCGAAGCAACAGAAAAAACTGGCCTACAAGGCTTTGGACGAGCTTTACAATAAACAAAACGATCTATTTTCTCGCGCAAAGGTTAATGGATCTTTTTTGGAAAAATACTATAACACTAAAGTTTTTTCAAAAAGCGATCTGTTAAATTGCACAAACAGTAAATCTGATGTCGTAGGCATAGCCCTTACATATCAGCAGTACAGGAATATAGGGGCTGACGTAAAAGGCTACATTGCTTCTAGCAAGAACGACTTATATGAGTCTCTATCCAAACAGGGAAAAGGCGATAAGTCTTTATGCATAGCTCCACCTTATCTCTTTAAATAGAATATGCGCCTAACTTTCTCCCAGCATAAATATAGAATCTGCTGACATTATTGTCTCTGGCCTATGAGCTATTATGATTCTTGTTATTCCCAAATTTGATATGGCTTCATTTACATTTTTCTCTGTTGACACGTCTAGGGTCAGGACCCATTGATGTGGGAGGCGCGATCTGATTCAGGCTCCGTGAGGAGAGAGTGGATGAGCGACCTGTACTGGCTGACGGATGAGCAGATGGCGCGTCTGCAACCGTTCTTTCCCAAGAGCCATGGCAAGCC